>Ga0078972_1000159_pt1 | contig 273685 bp, 205 predicted proteins | sample YelNatPaOPGAMG01_FD_67568 | JGI IMG/M metagenome (GOLD analysis project Ga0078972, IMG submission 67568) | Hot spring thermophilic microbial communities from Obsidian Pool, Yellowstone National Park, USA - OP-RAMG-01 (SPADES assembly) (version 2) | ecosystem: Environmental > Aquatic > Thermal... | reverse complement strand
TATTGCGTCATCTTCCTTCCTGCGGTTATCTCGCCAGATGTTATCACTCCATAGAACTGTGCCGTAAAGATGCTTAAAATCGAGATAAAAATTGCCAATCTTGATATCCGCATCTTCAGGTCTTGTTCTAAATTCAGCAAGTGGAAGAGTAAAATTTGGACGCAACCTTAAACTTAAACCAACTTCGCCTTCCCCAACACCAGCCCTAACAGGGTCTCTCACACCTGTTTGAATAGTTTTAAAAACTGTGTCATACGCCGCTTCAGTTTCTTTAATTGCGCCCGGTTCAACTGTTCCCATACCACCTGCGTAACCTGGCTCGCCCGCCTCCTGTTTCCATACCCGGGGTTCTTTGCCTTTTCCGGCCTTATCTACAATAGGTTCGGGCAAATAACCATCTCTAACAGTCTGCGCAAAAATCCCTTCAATAAATAATAGAAAGATTATCGCCAGGACTATCGGTAATCTGAAAATCTGTTTCTCTGGCATTTTTCCCCTTCCAACCATATTGTTGTCGTCTATTTTAAGCACACATTAAAAAATGTAAATCATTAAAACTCAAAAAACTGCCAGTTCACATCATGCTATTTCCTGCCAAACAAAACAATGATTCTATACTTGTAACGATTTCTGGTTGTTAATACCGATTAATTATTACAAACTTTAAATATTTGTCGATAAAAAAATTAAAATTATTTTGATTTTCTTAATAATGCTAAAGATGGGTATGATTCAATCCTGAACGAAAACGGCAAATAGAGCAACACCCCAACAAGCGGCAACGCAGTAACTACTATCAGCCAGAAAATACGCTGCTTTGAGGTAAACGGCTGCTTGTTAATACTCGAGAGCGTACATAACCAGACAAGAAACCAAATAATTGCCATGCAGGCAATTATCTGGCTGTTCATTTTCATCGCATCAACACTAAATCTGTTCAGGATTTCGCCCATATTTTGATTGTTGGGTGACAGTATTTATATCATTTATTTTAACAGAATACCTAAAATTTTTAATTTATTCAAGAAAAATATTTTCATATTCAAAAATTTATCGGGCTTGAAGTTTTATTAGAAAGTTCGAAAAATTGATGAATGACATCCACTATATTAAAATTCTTGTTAATATTATCTGCTATTTATCCAATTTACGCTGAAGCTCAGGACATTGTATTTCCTTCAACAAGATGGGATCATTATACCCCTAAACAGGCGGGTATGGACGAGGACTTTCTTGACTCAGCGCGTTCTTATGCAGAAAAAGCTGGCGGTTCTGGAATAATCATCAGGTTCGGAAGGGTTGTAATCCAATGGGGGGACATCAAAAAAACTTACGACCTGAAATCTTCTACAAAATCAATTGGCTCAATTATGCTTGGACTCGCACTCAAAGACGGAAAAATTAGCCTGAACGATAAAGCCGTAAAATATCTTCCATCTTTTGGAGTGCCACCGGAATCTAATCTCACAAACGACTGGCTTGAACACATTACAATCCTCCATCTTGCCTCTCAAACAGCAGGATTTGAAAAACCGGGAGGCTTTACTCCGTTGCTTTTTAAACCCGGTTCAATGTGGGATTACAGCGATTCAGGTCCAAACTGGCTCGCGGATATCATCACTACAATCTATAAACGCGACCTTTCTGAAGTTATGTTTGAAAGAGTTTTTACTACGCTCGGAATTTCTACCTCTGACCTTTATTGGCGTAAAAACGCCTATCGTCCCCAAACTCTTAACGGAATTCCAAGAAGGGAATTCGGCGCAGGCATACATGCAAATGTTGATGCGATGGCGAGGATTGGACTGTTGATGCTCAGGAAAGGAAAATGGAAAAATCAGCAAATTTTAGACCCAGATTACATTCGTTTTTCCACAAGAGTCCCCGAAGGCAACGAAAAATTAAAAGTCCTACATCCTGATATTTATGGTAATGCTTCATCTCATTATGGTCTGCTCTGGTGGAACAACCAGGATGGAACAATCCCAGACTTTCCACGCGATGCATTTTGGTCGTGGGGACTTTACGACAGTCTAATTCTCGTAATTCCGTCGCTTGACATTGTTGTCGCGCGCGCCGGCAATTCATTCCAGAGAACCGATAAAGAACATTATTCTGTTTTAAAACCATTTTTTATTCCCATCGCACAATCGGTGCTTTCAAATAAAAAAATCAAGGAAAATCATCTGGGACAACCCCAATTCCATTATTAAGATGGTAAATGTTGCAGTCAGAAAGGTAATGATAATTTTAAGAGACGACAAAATGAAATAAAGACACCTACTATTTGACCTGAAAACCTCGTGTCTTATTTTCTAAAAAATATAAACCACACAATTACAAGCATCGGCAGCATGTAAGGAACTGTATATTTAATGATATATCCTAAAAATGTGGGAGTATGAATTTTCTGTTGGTCTGCAATTGATTTAACCATAAAGTTTGGACCATTCCCGATATATGTGCATGCACCGAAAAATACTGCGCCAACGCTAATGGCTACAATAAAATCATTATAAGCTGTATTTCCTATCAAATACGCTATTTCAATTTCGTCAACCGTTACAGTTCCATTTGCTATATGAGCAGCATGATATTTCTGCAAAGCCAGATATGTCTGCCTGATTGGCTCTGAAACATTAGAAAGATCAGCACCACCATTTTGAATAAGTTGTTGAACCGCTGCAACTGTATCCTGATTAATCACCGCGCCAAACACCGAACTAAGAAATGTTAAATAAGTCGGCGCATTATCAAGAAAGCTAGACAAACACCCTGTTGCCCAGAAATAGAATGCCGGTGTTGGCTTCCCAAGTTCCCCGGCATGTAATTTCAGCCAGTCCAAAGCCGGCATCATCGTCGAGAATATCCCGAAAAACAGCACGGCAACCTCGATAATCGGATGGAAATTGAAGTGGTTTGCCTCGTGGATTTGCTTCTTTGTGGTAAAGTACGAGGCTACCGCAGCAGCAACCATGATTATCTCTCTTACAAAAGGCGGGTCGTTAATGAATACTGCCCCCAGAATCATAATCAGAAAAATAATGTTATGTAATCCCTGAAACCTGAAGACATCAGGGGGTTCTGCAACTGTTTCGCGAACGGGCTTCGGCGCTTTGATGTAATTTTGCCTGTCAACTATGTAAAACATCATAAGGAGGATACCAACACCAACTACCCATATAGGAAAGCAATGTTCTGCCACCCACCAGAAAGGAATCCCCTTTAAATACCCAAGAAAAAGAGGAGGATCACCTATAGGTGTAAGGCACCCGCCAACGTTTGAAACTATAAAGATAAAAAAAACGATATGATAACCAGTAATTCTATATTTGTTCATTCGTATCCATGGGCGTATTAACAACATCGAAGCACCCGTTGTCCCTATTACATTTGCTATCACAGCACCGGTCAGGAGAAAAAGGACGTTCTCACCCGGCTTTGACTCTCCTCTAACAGAAATATGAATTCCTCCTGAGACCACAAAAAGAGAGCCTATTAACGCAATAAAACTTATGTATTCATGTCCTGTGTGGAGAACAGTATGCCTCGCCGGGTGTGGCAGAAAAAAAAGGTAATACGATAATGTAATAAAAGCAAAAATCACTGCGACTTTGGGATAATGCTTTGTCCACCAGTTTGGACAAACAAGCGGCGCAAGGGCAATTGTCCCCAGAAGCCCCACAAACGGCAAAATCATCCATGCACTCGGCTCATATAACATAGATTTTTAAAATAAATGCGAAATTCATCTCCGGTCAATCATAATTCAATAAATGTTAAATCTCCCTGTTCGACATGATTCAGTGAATTAGACCACCTTTAATATTTTACTTGATATTTTTCCTTAAAAATGTTGAATAAAGTATAGTAGATAAAGTCCTAAACAAGATTAATCTTATGGCAATGTTAAGCTGTCCAAAATGCAATGAACTTACCAAACGTGGTGGGTTCAGATGGTGGCAGTATTTATTGTCGATAATATTTTTCCCTGTCGGTCTGTTAAGCCTTCTGGCAGGCAGAAAACCTACAGTGTGCCATAAATGTGGATATACGTGGCAAGCATAATTCAATCATCCATTCGGCAATAAATATTGTACTGTTTTATAAGGGTGGTTCGATAAATCACCCGTTTATATATTGATGCATTATTTCAATTAAATAAGAAAACCTTTAAACCAACTCAAATATTCCAAAACTCGCTAATATGTGAAAACCACTCTTGCTACATCAATTCAAAAAATCACATAGGTCTTTTACGATAAAAGTTCCGGCTAATATAGCAGAAACAAGTAATATTAATTTCAAAAATGTTAATTTTATTCCTGATTTTGGTGAATTGTGTCCCTTCAGAAGTTATTTCACTAAAAAGGCGTACTTTCTAAAAATAATTCTCAACCCCGCCGTTTATGTCTTAATCTATCGAGGGCAACTGCAGTGATAATAATTAAGCCAGTGAGAATTTCTTGAACCCAGTTTGGCAATCCCATCTGCGAACAACCTGAACGGATGACCGACATTATCAGTGCGCCAACAATGCTCCCAAGGACAGAACCTTCGCCACCTGATAAACTGCCCCCGCCAATCACCACTGCGGCAATTACATCAAGTTCAAGTCCCACTGCCACAGTCGGATCGCCTACTGTGAGTCTCGAAAACTGCATGACACCAGCCAGCCCGGCAAACAGACCGCAAATCGTATAAATGTAAATTTTTACCCGATTTACCATGACACCGCAGAGCATTGCGGTCTGTTCATTCGAACCAATAGCAACCGTATGTCTGCCCAAACGGGTATATTTCAGCATGATTGCAACTGCAACCGCCATGATTATCAATACCCACACTCCAGCAGGCACAAGCATCCATCTCTGTTCCGGCGAAAGTGACGCCAGTAATTCGTTTAGCCATGTCTCAGGAGCATCAACTTTCTGTTCCCTTGAAAGACCTTTTGCCACGCCACGCGCAAGAAGCATCATCCCGAGCGTTACAATAAATGGAACAACGCGAAGAACTGTGATTAAAACCCCGTTCATGGCTCCGCACAGACCGCATACAAAAACACCGGTGCATGCGGCTAAAAACGCGTTGGGTTCAGAACCAAAAGACTTTAGAGAAACGGCTATTACCACTGTTCCAAGCGCAACCATCGAACCTATTGACAAGTCAATTCCCCCCATAATTATAACAAGGGTCATCCCAAGGGCGCCTATTCCGACAATTGTAGTTTGCCTTGCGATAGTCTCAAGATTTCGCGCAGAACGAAAACTTTCCGGCGCCAAAACTGCAAATAGCGCAAATACAAATACCAATCCGATAACAGGTCCGACGTGCTCCAGCCAACCGCTCTTTTTAATCCGCTCCAAAAAAGTTTCTTTTTGTATAATTGTTCCTGGTTCCGTCATAGTAAATCGTACTGGGATTTATTTTTACCGAAATTAAATAAATAAAAATTTATGGTCAAAATAAATCCCGCGTTGTGACTTTCTTTAACCAATCAGACTAAAAGCCCAAGAAATGTAATCTATTTATACAAACGCGCGATTTTTTCTGCCTCTGTTTTTATGTTCTGAGCAAGCTCCGCCGGTTCCAGCACTTTAACATTGCTCCCCCAGCTTAACAACCAGCGTTGAATCTCAACAAGACTCGACAACCTGAGTTTTAGTTCAACTGAACCGTCCGGTAAATCCGTTAATTCCTGAGACTCATGCCACTTCCGTTCGCGTATGTAATCAGCCACTTTTCTATCAAAACGAACACGTATATAATAATTTTCACTTCCTGAATGTATCCCGAAACTATCGCGTAGAATTTTTTCAGGCGAAAATTTCCTGTTTCTTTCAAAGATTATACCTGTTTCTTTTACTGAGAGAATCCTTGCTGGCGCGAACGTTCTTATATCATTGCGATTCAAATCAAAAGCAAATAGGAACCATTCACCGTTTATGTTTGTCAGATGATAGGGATTTATTATTCGCGTTTCCGGGGCAACAGCGCCGGGCTTTTTATACTGAATTTCTATTTGTTTCTTATTAGCCACAGCGGAAGCCACTGCTTCGAAAATTTCAAGGTCAATAATAGGAACCTGCTTCAGCCGAAATGAAATTGCCTTCTCCCAGTCGGTTACATGCAAAGATATTGTGTCCGGCAATGCTGACGCCATCTTTTTAAAAGCGCTCATAAGCGGTTTTTCAAAATTAGTCCCGCGATATTGCTGAAGCGCCTTTTCCGCAACGAGCAGAGCAAAAAATTCCCCCTCCGTCATTTGAATAGCAGGAAAATTTTCAACATTTTCAGTATAGTAATAACCATTTTTTACCCGGTCAAATTCGATTGGCAATCCCATGCGGTCGCGCATGAATTCAATATCGCGGTATATTGATTTTGTGCTGACCTCAAACTCCTGCGCAAGTTGCGTCGCATTCGGATAATCTCCTGCCGCAATACTCTGATGAATTCTTATCATCCGCTCAAGAGGCGGACGCGAAGATGGCATATTTTTTGCCGTTCTCTTCTTCACAGCAATATGTTTTATTTATACACCGCAAGGCGCAAGAAGATTTTTTCTTAAATGTCTAAATAAATTATTAGCCCACAATAAAATTCCAATTGTGTAATGTTTATCCACTCTCCGTTTTAATGGTGGCCGTTTCACCAAATTATATTGACCCACTATATGGCAGTGGCTATTTGATAATAAAAACGGTTAATCAATTTGTACTAATTGTCTTATTTCGGAACCCCCTTTATCCTTAAGAACATGTTTTTCACTGTATTGGTAATCGGAATGGATACTTTTGTCCCGTTGTCTGTATAGTCAACCATAAACATATCCTGCCATGATATAAGGTTGGTTGAAGACTGCACCCAGTATGTAATATTTGTCGGGCCTGAAATTGTAAATTCCAACGAGTTATTTGCAGTGAGTTTAAACCCGCTAATCGAAGGTCCAGCAATCATTAAACGCGCTGACGGGGTTGTGTAACTTATTCCAAGCGCAGGCGCCGTAATTACTGCTGCGTACGTTCCGACATCGTTGGGCGTTACATTGGTTATAGTAAGAAGCAAGTTAGTTGCGCCGGGTATATCTACACCGTTTTTCTGCCATTGATATGTGAGCGCAAGCGAAGTGTATTTTGCTGCGCCTACGCCAAAGGTGCAAGTGTCCCCGATTTGTACCACCTGATCGACTTTTGGCCAATTGGTAATAACAATTAAATACGCATTCGAACTGATTATGCCGGAAGGCCTTGCTATGTTCGTTATTATAACATTGTAAAACTGGGCATGAGCAGCCTGAACATTGGTAAGTACAAGTTTTGAAATGCCAAGATTTGTCGCAATACCCGTGCTGACCCTGCGCCACCGATACCACAAAGGCGGCGTGCCAACTGCTTCAACATCAAATTCAACTGTGTCCCCAATGAATGCAAACTGATGCTGCGGTTGACGCAGTATTGTTGGAGCCATCATTACCAATAGTTGAGCAGGTTCGCTTTCCACGCTGGAAATATCGTCAGTTACAACCACATTATAATAGCCAATATCGGATAGACTGGCATTTTTAATTTCAAGCACTGAGTTTGTTGCGTCGGGTATATTAACGCCGTCCTTCTTCCATTGATAACGTATTATCCCCGTACCGGTAACGACAACACTGAATACCGCGTTGCTGCCATTAGTAACGGTAATGCTAACAGGCTGAACAACTATCTTCGGCGGTATTAGACCAACAAGCCTCATTGGTTCGCTGACAACTACACCACCATTGCCAATAACTGCAACCTGATATGTTCCTACATCAGATTCAACCAGATTAGTGATTGCAAAAACAGCGCTGTTTGCCCCGGCTATAACCTGACCATCCTTTAACCATCGGTAATTTAAAGAGCCTTCACCTGTGGCTTGAATTTCCCACCGAACACTTTCACCAAGCACTCCATACTTATCTTCCACCCCGGAAATTATTCGCGGTGGTTTGTAATAACTGGATGGATTATTAGGGTCTGTTCCGAGCCAATATTCAAACAGGTTACAAATTCCGTCGCCATCGGCATCAGCGAATGCATCAGAACTGTCAAGATCGTTAAATCCGTTTGAATTCTCCCAGACCGAATCCATCCCATCATTGTCCCGGTCAATGAATCCGCTGTCGCTGCGGTTTGCGCGTCCGGGCGTCGGTATATTTGCGCGCCAATTACCCGGTTCATTACCGAAATCCCATGGTCTTATTCTCTGAAGTGAAAATCCAAGTCCATCAGCCATTGCATCCCAGATACCATCACTGCCATCAGTGTAGTCAACCCGGTCAACCTCAACAACCTCGTTATTGTTCCCGACAAACTCAAGAATAACGGTGTCGTTATCATTTCCAAGATTCCCATCATAAGGACCATAAAGCGGAACATCCCAACTAATTCCGTACATTACGCGGAAATCATTTTGCGTAATAAAGTCATTCGGATCGAAGTTAACTATCAGAATGTAACCACCGCCGCGGATTTCAGCGCCTGACGGAAATCTGTATTTAACCCCACCATCAATCGCCCAGCGCGCCCACCAACGATTTTCATCATAAAGTTTAATAGTGTTAGTTGAAATATTTTGAATTTCAATATATTCGTAGCCGCCGGAAGGCGGGTTATACATCACTTCACTTATAACAAGCGGACCAACATTGTTCTGTACATTCAACACACCCTTTCGCAAGCCTGCGCTTGTATTCACTATCCCGTAACTCATTCCCTCCGCAAGACCGTCATATTTAAACCTGTCGCCAATATTATTGAACTCTCCATCGCTGCCAGCCCCCATAAGCCATATTTCACCGCCATTAACAAAATCAATCACCACACCGGCAGAAGTAAGGTCATTCATACTTATAAACTTAGAAGCTCCACGGGTTAATACAGTGCCATCAGGCAAACGATATTTCTTGTAATTTCTGAATGAGTCGCTTATCCACCACCCGCTTATGTCCACTGCGCTAACACCAAAGTTCTTGATCTCAATTCCTCCTTCACTACCGCGTTTAATACGGCTTATCCTGACACCATCCGGCAAATTAAAATTCCCGTAACCAGCAGTGCCAAATGTTATCTCCGCGAAATTCGTCCCACCGTCAGGTATTCGCCCAACACTCACATTCGGTTTCTGCGGACCAAAGTATATACTATCAATTACAGAACCATTTGTATTAACCAACTGGATGACTTCTCCCATTTCGTCCAGACGGAAGTTTAAATGTCCAACCACAGATTGTCCGTCTGCTATAAACTTTGCCCAACTGTTGCCACCAATATAACTTAACACGCCGATTACATTACCATCATCTAGCATTCCCGCAGTGTCGCGCAACCGTAACCCTGTAAGTTTTACAGGCATGGCATTTGTATTATATAGTTCAATCCAGTCATTTCCATCAGGGCTATTAGCGAGATATTCATTTATCCTTAGCCCATTTACATCCCCAAACTGTGCTGCGTTGCTATTTGTGCTGCCCGGAGTCGGAGTCGCAAGAAGTTCCCACACGCTCCCGTCGTAAACACGCCCAATACTCGCATTGCAGACCTGATTACCATATTCAATACTGTCAACTACCCGATTGTAAGTATCATACAAATACACACCGCCACCCTCCGCCTTTAGACTAAATCCGCAATTCATGTTCGTGCTGTATTCGCTGCTTGCCGCCAATCCGCCATCACACCAGACAACCAGATATCCCCCAGCAGGAATGATAGTGCCTTGAGGGAATATCCATCGCGCTCCGTTGGCATTATCGCTCAGACCCATTCCGCTCATGTCAAAATCAGACGTCCCTCTGTTCTTTAATTCAATCCAATCACTGAATCGTCCCGCCCAGTTTGTAATAATCCCATTGTTCCACGCCATTACCTCGTTAATGACCGGTCCAGAATAAACAACAACCTCGTTTGCCCCGCCGGGACTTCCGCCATATAAGAAATTCCTAATCATGCTTCCACCATCAGGGTAACGTCCTACTGTCACATTTTCCGCAACAGCGCCATATTCAACCCGGTCAATCAACACCCCTGTCGGGCTATAAAGTTCTATGAACCCACCTTCTTTAGGAAGATTAAATCCTGTTTCATCTCCCATCCATCCACCCCTGCACCATAATTTTACATAGCCGCCACCAGCGACAAAACCATTCCACCCGTAACGATATATTCCCGACGGAACCTTGAAATACAATCCTTTCAGACTAACGGGGAATGAAGATCGATTATAAAGTTCAATCCAGTCATCACCGCCACTCGCAGGATTTGCCATCCACTCATTTATAACCAGATTCGTCTCCGAACTTGTAGCGACAACCTGATTACTATTTCCCGGAGTCGGGATACATAACTGCCATTTATTATCAACAAAACCAAGTGAATAATCCATTAACTGTGGACCAAAACTCACACCATCCACATACCGTCCATTCTTATCGTACAACTTTATGAAATCACCATCGCGGTTTAATCCAAACCTTGCTATTAGACCGCTTCCGCTGATATTTCCGCACCATACGACAAGATAACCCCCAGCGTCGATCACTGTTCCATTGGGGAAGACATATTTGTTTAAATTACCATCATCGCTCAGTCTCCATCCGCTGATATCCACAGGAGCGCTTCCACTATTATATAACTCAACCCAATCAGGATATGCAGTCCCCACTGGTACAGCGTTGACATTCCAAGCCATGACCTCGTTAATACGAACATCGGAAGTTACTCCACTCAAATTATAAACACCCGGTGTTCCGTTAGTTACGGTGCTTGCGCGCCAATTTGCTACATCTCGGAGATCAGCGTTTACATCAACAAGCTCAAGAGAGTAACCGCCACCATCCGCCTCCACCGGCCAGCCACCTTCATCATCATATTCAGCAACGCAAACAACTCTCCCCTTATTATCTTTTATCACTATCTTCCCCCCGCCATTGGCTAATTTGCCATCAAACCATCCAAATACATTTACGCCGGGGTAGCGGTTAGTCCATGATAACGGGTTGTTATCGGAAGCAAGAACAATGACTTCACCCGGCTTTATTATCGTATTTGGAGGAAAATTATAACGTATTTCACCACTGATGCCCCACATGCCAATATTGAGCGGAACATCGCTTACATTCATTAATTCAATAAACTCATAGGCATCGCCTCCAATTGGATTATACATAATCTCTGTTATGCGAAGCCCCGTATCCAGAGATTCCACAACAAACGAGGCATCAACGAGCGCGCTCCATACGCCGTTGTTATATGTGCGGGCTTGAACATTGACAGAATTGTTGATTACAAAACCGGAACTATCAAGTACCCTTGCAAAAGGAGAGACAGCGCCGCTTCCAAACACACGCGGATCAACACCATTTGTTGTGAAATAAACAGTCCCTGTAATTGTGTTAGTGGTTTTTAATATAAATCCTTTGCTTACAATTCCGCCACTCAGATTAAATGCAGGCGGTGTAACAAGCGATGGATTCGGATATAACCCCGCGCTGATTGCCTGACTCAAAAAGTTACTGTTCCGGGCAGGGAAATAATTCGTGATTAGTCTCGAGACTTCAGGAATCCAGTGGTCATACAATGTATATAAATAATAAGGTCCACTTTGATATTGATAGACGTCCCTCCTGTAATCGCCCCACCTAGCGGATTCGCCGACAATTGCGCTCTGCATTATGTTTGTAAACTTCTGCCACCTTTTTATGTTGTTTTCAATAGTAAGGGCGCCGTTGTTGAACAGGTGCTTTTGGATTCTGTCGGCAAAAAGCAATTTGTATTCAGGACTATTTAGAAGTGCTGTGTGTAAACCCGCAGGAACATCTGTGTTGGAAACCCGGTTATCAGTTGGGCTTTCGATATAACGCTCAGTGTCCCAAACCATAAACCTCACAGGTTCATTCGGCGCGCGTTTGTGGATTGCATTCCAGTTGTTGTCATTTCCCCAGTCCTGATTCGCCGAAAAGAAGTTCAAAAGCATGTAATCAACAAAATTAGTCATATCAAGCAAACGACATGCCTGAAGATAATTGTTCGTATCCGCCATGTTATAACCTTTGATAAAATTCGCCATCGTATTGAATGCGGTAAGATCGCCATCAATCGCCTGTGTCGGTTTTGATGCAATTGCGTCGTAATCCGATTTTTTCCCGCCAAAGTAGTTGGCTGCAAAGTTAGCGTCAATTTTCTCTGAAAATTCATATACACCCCAGTACAATCCATTAAGGTAAAGGTGAAAGAACCTGTTGTAAGGAGCCGCACCACCCATATCACGCATGGTTTCTTTCCCCCATGCATCGCGAATGCGTGTACCACGGAGCCGTTGGTTGGGGTCCCAATGTACCCATGAGTTATTGAAATCTGCCCTCATGACAAGCGAATCAAATCGCGTTACAGGTGATTCTGGAAAAACAGGATATTCAAGTTCTGTCGGCCCATATACACCCTTAAACAGAAGACGTAATGGGTGTTTTGGAGTTTTTTGCGGATTTCTTGATGCATTGCCTTGAATCTGAATGCCGCAATTTATCTGGAAACCGGTTTCACCATTTGTAAGAATGAACTCCGCCGAACACGGTCGTTCCCAATCCGGTCCCCGATAAAGCGTCTGGCTGTCCGAAGAGTGTGTGTATATACCACGATCAGCCCCGAACAAGTCATCAATGTTCATAACAATAGAAAGCGTCGGAAGCGAAAGCAGCGCAGGTTTAACAAGATTTGAATATTGCTGACTGTTGACAATTTCCGGGTCCATCTCGTAGTCGGTTGGGTATCCGCCCCAATTGGTTGAACCTACAGGAAATCCAGGCGGATTATTGGGTTGCTTCAAAACCTGATCAATAAATAAATATGTATGAGTTTCTGTTAGGGATGGAAGCATATTCGGAACAAAGGTTGCCGCCCTGAAAATTGTTGTATTCGTAATAATTATAGGTGCTGTGTATGTATAACCGTTAGCCGCAGTAGGTTCACTCCCATCTGTTGTGTAACGGATAGTGGCATCAGGAATATCTGAACTTAATATCAATTTTATCGGCGCATTGTAAAAACCGCGCCGGACGTTGAAATGCGGCGGAGGGGCTATTCCACTAATCTTGCTTAAACCATTCGGACTGCCGGGCGTCGGGGAACTGAAATATCTCAAATTCCCATTCACATCATAACCGTATGAATAATCATTTCTTAATTCCGGAAATTTTGGAGCAAACTCGCTTATTGCGGTATCGGATATATCAGGACTGTATAGCCCCAGATAATCTCCGTAAATATTAAGCCTGAAATTCGTATGCAATGGTTTACCGGGAATTTTACGGTTTTTCTCCGATGCAAAAATAACCATGTATTGACCTGGATTGATATTTGTGGATGGGAAAGTCCAGCGATACGGGTCGTTCGGGTCGTCAGTCAAACCAAAACCAGCGAGGTTAATCGGTTCCTGACCATAGTTATAAATTTCAATCCAGTCCTGAAGTTGACCATCTTCGTCTTTATAACCATTCGTATTAACCGCCTGAGCAAGAACTTCATTTATCCGCAAAGTTGGCATCCCAAGTGACGGATTAACAATGTATGAAAATGACTGTGCCTGAAACGGATTGCCAAAAAGGTCGGCAATCCCATGCTGTGGATTCCATGTTACATTAACCACTCCTGCCGGTTGCGGCGGAAAACTGAAAACATACTTGTAACCTGCAAAAACCTGCATGTTCGTGGCTGCGCTGCCGTTTATGAGCAAATCCCCTGCGTCAATCCCAACTACAGACTCGCTGAACTGAATTTCTATTTTCGAAAGACGACGGATTTCTAATCCCGGTTGAGGAGAAATGGTAACTACGGTAGGTGGCTGATTATCAATCAGTGTATAAGTCCAGCCCGCATTTGTTTCATTGAACCTGTTGCCAGCAAGGTCGCGTATATTGTGCCCCGGGTCCCACGATATAATAACAGGACCATAAGGAGGCTGGTCGAATGCAAACGTCCATGTGGCGCCGTTTCCGTTAACAGAAAAAGCGGGATTGCCGTTAATCAATAAATCGTCCCATGCAATCCCCTGAATTGGTTCTGAGAATGTAATTGTAATATTTGTTAGTGAATAAACCCTCGAATCCGCAGGGGGATTGACCGACTGAATCGTGGGGGGTGTTGTATCAGCGGCAGTCAGTGTAAAAATACCAATATTGCCGAGCAACCCAAGCAATAGACCAACGTAAAACACTATACTTCTTTTCATTTTTTCTAAATCTGGTTTAAAGACTAATTAAAAACATTACCTGCAAATCTTCAAGTATTTTTTATGCTTTTAAGAAAGATGATTAATAATAAATGGACATAATTTTAACTTCGTTACAAAAACACCTTTATTATTTGTTTTAATTCGGGTTGCTTATGGTATTATTTGATTGTGGGCATAAGTCTGAAACAATACGAAGCGCTCTGCAAGAAGATAGTTACCGGTTCTCAAGGTGAAGACCTTCTTGAGAAACCGGGACTACTAAAAATAAAAATCGAAAATGCTACTATCCTCGGTATAGACCCGTCACTGCGGGGAACAGGATACGGGATTATAAAAGTTCAGTCACAAAATCTGAGATCGCTGGTGTATGGAACAATATCGTGTCCGAAAGACTGGAACAGATCTCAGTGCATTCTTAAAATTGCGGAAGAATTAAGAAAGACTATCACTGACTACAAACCGGAACTCTGCGTGATGGAAGGCATCTTTTATGCGCAAAACCGTAAGACCGCCCTCATAATGGGGGAGGCGCGCGGTGCAAGTATACTCGTGGCGGCAGAATCCGGATTAGAGATTTTCGAAATTGCGCCACGAAGGATAAAACAGGCACTCACCGGGCATGGCGGGGCAAGCAAAGTTTCAGTTGCTAAAATGGTTCAGAGAATACTAAATTTAAATGAACAACCGGAACCGGATGCCGCAGATGCACTTGCAGTGGCAATTGCTTACGCGCAAGAATGTTCGACATTTTTGCCAAAATCGGTTAAACATATTTAAGCAGTAAATAAAGTTATGAATGAAAAATTGATATTCTGGGCAGTAATCGTTTGGATGGTTGGCATGCTTGCGCTCGGAATTATTGCCGTCAAAGAAGTTTGGAAAGATGCCATTTCTGCAGGAAACGAAGATAATAAAGAGAACAAGAAAAACACCAGCTGCGAAAAAACAGAATCGCCACAGCCCGGGACCGACAACCAAAACCAGACGGCTTAGTTCTTATTCTCAGAAAAAAATAAAGACACCCTTCACCCTAAAAGGGAAGACAATGCAGTATTTAAACAATCTATCCTGTTTTATTGAGCCCTGATTGTCGCAGGAACTTTAACCTTTAATTCCTCAATAAGTTTTTCGTGAATCTGATTTACCTCATTATCGGTCAGTGTTCGTTCAGGACTGCGGTATATCAGAGCATAAGCCATGCTTTTATGTCCTTCAGGGATATTTTTGCCCCTGAAAACATCGAATAACTGTACTTCTTCAAGGAATTGCGGTTTAGCCTTTTTGATTACCTGAATGATGTGTTCGTGAGTAACAGACTCTGCAACAATCATGGCAACATCACGGCGGATCCCCGGGAACTGAGGAAGCGGTTTATAGATGCGAACCGGATTCCGTTTGGATATCAGCGCATCGAAATCAAGTTCCGCCATAAACACAGCGTCGCGAAGATCGTAGCTCCTTGCAAGCAGCGGATTTACCTGTCCGAATCTCCCCAGAGTAATTTTTCCGCCAAGCAGAATTGTCGCATGCTCTAAAAAGAGGTCATCGGGATTCTCACACCTTGAATAGACAACACCGCGGATTCCGTAATTATCAAAGAACTCCTCAATGATACCCTTTAAATCAAAAATAGTGTATTTATCATCCCGACCACTACCTTCCCAGAAAAGCTCATTCCTAAGCCCTGTAAGGGCAATGCCAAGCCTGCGCTGTTCTTTGACAGTGCCATTTTCGCGTCTGAAAACTTTACCAATCTCAAACAGGGCAACGTCGTAATTTTTGTGTGATATGTTGTTCCGCAGTGAATCGAGCAACCCAGGAAGCAGACTCGGACGAAGTGTATTCATGTCCGAACTTAACGGATTCGCAAGCAAAACATAATCTGTTTTTTCGATGAGTTTTGCAGATTTTTCAGATATCAGTGTCTGCCCCTGAGCCTCATCAAGTCCCATTCCCGTGAGAATCCTGCGAGCCTCGCTAATCTGGTCGTAGATAGAATCGAATGGATTAAATCCGATTGCGCCGCGGGGCGGTGTTGACGGAATTTTGTCAACACCGTAAATCCGCGCCACCTCTTCAATGAGGTCAATTTCCCGTTTTAAATCAACGCGGAACGTCGGAATCTGGTAAGTGATAGAATCAGATTCCACTTGTAGGTCAACAGGCTTAGGTTTGGGTATCGGTTTTAATTCAAGTCTCGTCAGATAAAAATCAATCTCTTCGGGTTTTAGCTGCAATCCAAGAATCTGATTCACACGTGAATACCGGAGTGTGATTCGTTTCGGCGAAATTTCCTTTTCCTTCGCGTCCACAACACCTTTGCACAATTTACCGCCCGCAAGTTCAGTAATTAACTGCGCGCAACGAAGGCTCGCGTAGTCGCAGCCCCCAATGTCGCAACCTCGTTCAAATCTGTAACTTGCGTCTGTACGCAAACCAAGTTTCTTAGATGTTCGGCGGATATTTGACGGATTAAAGTAAGCGCTTTCTATAAGGACATCAACCGTGTTGTCGTTAATCTCCGAATTTTGTCCGCCCATGATACCCGCAAGCGCAATCCCCTTCTGCGGATCCGCAATAAGTAACATTTCATCGGTAAGGGCATGTTCTTTACCATCAAGGGTTACAAATTTTTCGCCGTTCGATGCCCTTCTGACTACAATGGTCGGTTTACCGTCAACATCTTTTCCAATCAGGTGATAATCGAAAGCGTGTAGAGGCTGACCAGTTTCGAGCATCACAAAATTTGTAACATCAACAACGTTATTAATTGGACGAAGACCGACTTTTTCAAGTAAGTTGCAAAGCCAGTCAGGGCTCGTACCAATTTTCACTCCCCTGACAACGCGGGCAACATATCGCGGACAAAGGTCAGGTGCATCTAATTTAACAGAAACAAAATTCTCAACAGGGCTTTCCGGATCGGTTGGCAACTCCGGAATTTGTGGAATTTTGAGCGGATTTCCAGTCAGCGCAGAGATTTCGCGGGCAATCCCAATAACACTGTTTAAGTCCGGTCTGTTAGGCGTAATTTCAAGGTCATATACAACATCAGATGTTTCTCTGCCAAGGTACTCTGCAAACGGTTTTCCAACTGGCGCATCCTGCGGAAGAATTAATAAACCAGTATTGTCGCCGGGCAGACCGAGTTCGCCCGGTGAACACATCATCCCGTAAGATTCGACCCCGCGAATCTTGCCAACCTTAATTTCCATTGCCTGCTTGTTGCCTTTTGCAGGCAACTTATAGCCGGGAAGGATTAGCGGGACTTTATCGCCCGGCTTAAAATTATCCGCGCCACAGACAATCTGCCGCTCGGTTTTGCCGTCGAAAACACGACAAACAGAAAGTTTATCGGCATTCGGGTGTTTATCCCGGGTAATAACCTGAGCAACAACAATACCTTCGAATTCCCCGCCTACCCTTTCCACAGATTCGACTTCCATCCCAAGCATGGTCAGGCGAAGGGCGAGTTCTTCTGCCGACCAGTCGAATTCCACGTATTTCTTAAGCCAGTTAAGTGTTACTTTCATTGAAGCAATAAGTAATTTAAGGTTTAAAATTGACGCAGGAACCGGATATCGTTTTCGTAGAACAGACGGATATCATTGATTCCGTATCTTATCATTGCAATCCTTTCAATGCCAAATCCGAAAGCCCAGCCAGTCCACTCTTCTGGATCGTATCCGACGTTTTCAAAGACCTGCGGATGCACCATACCGCAACCTGCTATTTCAAGCCATTCTTTACCCATTTTCCGTGTCAGCGGACTTGAAAAGTCTATCTCGAAACTCGGCTCAGTATAACTGAAATAATGCGGACGAAAACGGATTTTCGTCTCCGGTCCCATTAAATCTCGGAAGACAAATTCTACTGTTCCCATCAGGTCTCCAACCGTAACATTTTTGTCCACATACAGACCTTCGACCTGATGGAATGTGGGATTATGAGTTGCATCCGCATTATCGCGGCGATAAACACGCCCCGGCACAATTATTCTTACCGGCGGCTTCTGTTTTTCCATCACCCTGATTTGAACAGAAGAAGTATGGGTTCTCAGCAAAAGCGGATTTGATGAATCGCCAACAACAGCAATCTTTTGCGGATTCTCGTTGTCTGCGCTTATATAAAAAGTGTCCTGAGTGTCCCGCGCAGGGTGGTCAGCGGGAGTATTCAGAGCGTCAAAGCAGTGGTAATCATCTTCAACCTCCGGTCCTTCGGCAACAGCAAATCCGATTTTTCTGAAACTCCGCACGATGTCCTCAGTTACCTTTGTAAGCGGATGAAGTTTGCCGAGTCTGCGACGCCTTCCAGGAAGTGTAAAATCTGTAGGATATTTCGGCAGCGCGCTCTTAAGTTCAAGTTCAGCGCGTTTCTCTGTTAAAAGAGACTCAAAATCGCTCTTTGCGGCATTTATTGCCTTGCCTGCGGCAGGACGCTCTTCTTTTGAAAGAGAGCCCAGTTGTTTCATCAGCGCAGTTAATTTGCCATTTGGTCCAAACCACTGACTCTTTATTTTTTCAAGAGAATTTATATCTTCGGCTTCTTTTAATTCTTTAAGAGCCGCAAGCCTCAATGTTTCAATTTCAGTTATTAATGACATGGGGTTTTAAATTTAATAAAAAGTTTTAAAAAAATCGAGAAATAAAAAAAGAATAAACATCGCATTCACACTATTTGTAAGTTATGAATGCGATGTTACTCTTTAAAGGAAAATCATGGCTTTATGCCTGAATCGATATCTTTATAGACACCAAAATCAGGCTTTAGCGAGCGCAGCGGCTTTGTTTTTCAGACCTTCCTGCGCAACGCGAACCAATTCTGCGAACGCTGAGTTATCTGTCGCCGCAATTTCAGCAAGACTCTTGCGATTCAATGCCACACCGGCTGCTTTGAGCCCTTCAATAAAACGGCTGTATGTAATGCCAGCGGCGCGCGCTGCGGCATTGATTCTAATCTGCCACAGATAACGAAACTCACGTTTTCTGCGCTTTCTGTCGCGGAACATGTATTGACGCCCGTGGTCAAGGGCGTCAGAAGCATAGCGATAAAGTTTCGAACGGCGAAATCTAAAACCTTTCGCCGCGCTAATCATTTTCTTACGACGTTTTCTCGATGCTGGAGCGTTTGTGACACGCATAGTTCTCTTAGTTAATTAAAGGTTAATAACATTAATGGCTAAACGGCAGACTCTCTTTAATTCTATGTGCATCTGTCGGATGCACCAGAGCAGGAGCGTTCAAACGACGGCGTCTCTTTGGAGATTTACCCTGCAATAAGTGTCTCTTGCCGGTTCTCGAACGCAATACCTTGCCATTAGCGGTTATCTTAAACCGTTTTGCCACCGACTTCTTTGTTTTTCTCGCTCTTGGTCGTCGCATAAATCAAACCTGTTTTTTAAAGGATGAAGAATTTATACGTAAAATCAAAATAATGCAAGAGATAATTTTAAATAATCGGATTTTTTTCTAATCCGTATTACTTATTGGCGGGGATCATCCCCGTCTTTCTTGCATAATTAAAAATCCCGCCGGCGTCTATGACAGGTTTTGCGTCGCCAAGCGGTTTAAATTTATAAACCTTTCCAGTAGCCTTGCATATAACCGTGTTATTGTCAAGGTCAACTGTAACCTCGTCGCCGGTTTTAAAAATATCGCACAGTCTGTCCAGACATTCGCAAGGATAAAGTTCACCTGTCGCAATGGCGTTACGGAAGAAAATCCGCGCAAAACTTTCAGCCAGAACAACTTTACATCCTGCCGAGCCAAGCGCTATAGGCGCATGTTCCCGCGAACTGCCGCAGCCAAAATTGCGTCCAGCTATTATAATTGGATATTCGCTATCCAATTGTCCCTCTTTTACGTAACGGATTGGATATTCAGACTCAGGCAGTCCACAAAGGGCGTAACTGCCCAGTTTCTCGTATTCTTCCGGGATCGTGGGAACAAGATTCAGATACTGAGCAGGTATTATCTGATCAGTATCAATATTGTCTTTTACCACATAAACTTTACCTGTTATTACAGATAACATAACGAAAAAACTAAATCACATTATACCGAAAAATCAATCATTTATGCGAAAAATTTGTAGTCGCAATCATCCGATTTTCCAGCTCTTAACAAGAAGTTCCATAAGAAATTCAAAATTATACCACTTTGGCAATTAAAGGTAACCTCTCTAACGGATTATCCGCGATTTTATATGCAGCCAGAAAACGGTTTTTCACAAGCTCTGTCTGAGAAGGATTACTAAAATGTACCCGCCCGAGGATTTCCCCTTTTCTTATGTATTCGTCCGGTTTTTTTAGCATATCTACCCCAACCTCATGGTTTATTTCAGAATCCGCAGCAATACGACAACCCCCAAGTTCGCGTATTAACTCGCCTATTACACCGGCATTGCATTCAGTAATATATCCTTCCTTTGGCGATTTCACTTCCATAATACATGGGGCAGTATAATCCTGACTGATTTTTTTGTGATATAAATCGAGGTCTGCCCCCTGAGCAGCAATAAGTTTTTCCCAGATTTTTAATGGGACTTTTGAAGCAAGACACTCTTTTGTCTGTTCGCGTGCCTTTTCTATACTGTCTGACTTTCCGGTTTCAATCATCAACAATGCGGCAATTTCAATTACCAGTTCGTAAAGGTCAGGGACTGATTTACCATTAAGAAATTCAACAATTTCTTTAACTTCAAGCCAGTTCCCAGCGGCATATCCGAGGGGAGTATCCATGCGACTGATAATCGCTCTGGTTTTTACCCCGCAGTTGTTGCCGACTTCAGCCATTTGTAAGGCAAGCCGGTTTGCGGAATCAAAGTCTTTCATAAAAGTGCCTGAACCAAACTTTACATCAAGAACAAGAGCAGAAAGCCCTTCGGCAAGTTTCTTCGACATTATAGAAGCAACAATGAGAGGGATTGATGGCACAGTGCCAGTTACGTCGCGAAGGGAATACATCCTGCGGTCTGCCGGTACAAGGCGTGGCGTTTGTCCACAAATGACACCGCCAATTTCCATAACCTGTTTATAAATCTGCTCCGTAGAGAGATTCACAGATAAACCAGGGATTGATTCCATTTTATCAAGTGTTCCGCCAGTGATACCAAGACTTCGTCCTGATATCATCGGCACCCTGAAACCAAGGGCAATTAAGAGCGGAACAAGCGCAAGCGAGACTTTATCGCCAACACCACCAGTAGAGTGTTTATCTACAACAGGATTTGCGGTTTCGGAAAACTTGAGGACTTCACCTGAATCGCGCATTGCAAGGGTAAGCGCGGTAGTTTCATTTATTGACAGACCGCGGAAATAAACCGCCATCAGGAATGCAGATAACTGGTAATCAGGTATTTCTGAGGACACAATCCTGCGGACAATTTCACGAATCTCCTCTGCTGTCAATTCCTCACCATCCCTTTTTAACTCAATTAACCGCACAAAATTGAAATTTTCACATCGCGTCTTCATAAAGCTTGTTAACAGGCAGATTTTACCCAATTTTCATTAGATTGTATTTAAAAAAACGCTGACAATTTTTAAATATCTGAGGCAGATAAAAAATCCCGGAAATTAAAGACCCTGTAAATTATTAGCAGTCTTCTCTATTACGACTTTTTTAAAACCGAAAAACCTGATTCTCTATACTTAAAATCTGACGCTTTGTATTTGCCCTTATAAAGAAAGCAAACGTTCCTGAAGGTCGTGGAGCAAAAGCGGTTCAATAATCTGGTCGAGGTCGCCATCCATAAACGCGCCAAGATTGTAAATAGTCAATTCGATTCTATGGTCTGTTACCCGGTTTTGGGGGAAATTATAAGTGCGGATTCGCTCATTTCTCTCGCCTGTGCCGACCTGTGCCCGGCGTTGCGCTGCGTATCTGGCATTTTCTTCAGCAATCTTTTTATCGAGGAGTCTTGTTCTTAAAACCTTAAGCGCCTTAGCCTTATTTTTCTGCTGGGAACGTTCATCTGCGCAACGGACGATCATGCCTGTTGGTTTGTGCAAAATCTGAACTGCGCTGTCGGTTGTGTTGACTCCCTGACCGCCCGGACCTGACGCGCGGCAGACTGTAATCTCGAGGTCTTCGGGTTTTATCTCAATATCTACTTCTTCAGCCTCAGGCAAAATTGCAACTGTGGCTGTGCTTGTATGAATTCTGCCTGAAGCCTCAGTTACTGGTACACGCTGAACGCGATGGACTCCGCTTTCGAATTTCAGCCGTTTAAATACATCAGTGCCGGACACACTGAAAATAATTTCCTTAAAACCGCCAAGGTCTGAAGGACTTGAACTCAACACTTCAGTCTTCCATCCGCGTTCTTCAGCATAGCGGGTGTACATCCTGAAAAGGTCGGCTGCAAAAAGCGCGGATTCCTCTCCCCCTGCGCCTGCGCGGATTTCGACAATTGCGTTACGGGCATCGGAGGGTTCGTCTGGCAGGATTTTCATTAAGACCTTGTCATACAATGCCTTTTCTTCTTTTTCCAGACGCGATATTTCCTCCCTTGCCATTTCTTTTAACTCAGGGTCAGTTTGAGCAGATTCGATGAGTTTTTTGTTTTCCTCCAGTTCTTTTACCGTCTTTTGATATTGACTGCCAACCTCTACCAACTCCCGCAGACGGGTGTATTCTTTGGAAAGTTCGGACATTTTCTGCGGGTTATTGAACACAGAAGGGTCGGCAAGGGCGTTTTCCAGTTCGGTAAAACGCTTTTGCGCCTTTTCAATATAGGGTATGAGGTCAATTTTCATTAATTGCAATAAGAAGACAAAAAATTTACATCAATAACTTTAACGTTTTTCAGAATCCGTTCTCTGCGAAATATTTTTTTAAAAAAATATAAATAGAGTTTGACTGTAAGGTCAACCCTCTCAGTCAAACCCTGAAAACGACTCTGAAATGCCGGCGCTACTTTTTCTTCTTTTTAGTAGCTGCAAGAGCAGCCTGAGCCGCCTGAGTCTTGGCAAGTCGTTGCTGGAATTTATCAATGCGTCCCGCGGTATCCACCAGTTTCTGTTGTCCTGTATAAAACGGGTGGCACGCGTTGCAAATACCGATAATAATTGTCGGTTTTGTCGAACGCGTCTTAATAATGTTTCCGCAAGCGCATCTTATTTCCGCATCAACATACTTCGGATGTATGTTCTCTTTCATAAAAACAAGAAAAGATAACTATAAAACCAATTTTGGCAAGAGAATTATTAATTATTTTTGTTTTTTTAGCAAGGCTCTTGCATGCTGAATTGCAGTTTGGGACTGTCCACCAAGCATTCTTGCAAGTTCAAAAACACGGTTTTCACTGCTTAATGGCTCGATTGCTGCGTATGTTCTGCCGTCCCGGACTTCTTTTTTCACAAGAAAATGCGACACTGCAGCGGCAGCCACAGAGGCAAGGTGGGTTATACACAAAACCTGATGTTGCCTGCCAATCTCGCGCATCTTTTCCCCAACCGCTACAGCCGTCTCGCCACCAATATTTGCATCCACTTCATCAAAAACAAGCACAGGTACCTTATCATGTTCAGCAAGAACAGTTTTTATTGCTAACATTACACGGGCAAGTTCTCCTGAAGAGGCAATTTGGCGCAACGGACGCAACGCCTCGCCGGGATTCGGGGAAAACATAAATTCAATCTTGTCGAATCCGGTTGCGGGTATTCCAGATTCCGCATCCGGTTCCTTATAATCAAACTGAACTTTAAAGACCGATTGTCTGAATCCCAGTTCATTCAGGTTAGCCATAACCTTCTTTTCAAGTTCAGGGGCGGATTTCTGCCGCTTTTTCGAAAGAGCCTGCGCCGTCTCAAAAATCCGTTTCATTATTTTTTCCTTCTCCGAGCTTAACCTTTCGAGTTCTTCGGCGCGGGTCATTAATTTGTTGAGCTTTTCCTGAGCCTCTTTCCCGAAAACAACAACATCCGACAAGCGAGGCCCGTATTTACGTTTCAAAGAATTAATAAGGTCGAGACGGGACTCAATCTCCGCAAGTCTCGATTCGTCAAGGTCAATTGAATCACTGTATCTGCGGATTTTGGATGAAAGTTCCTGAACCTGTTCCATAAGGGCGTGCTGGTCTTTAAGAAATTCAGCAGCCTGCGGGTCATATTTCTGCAGTTCATTTAGCATTCTGCCCACAGCAGACAAGCCGGTAACCACATTTTCTTCGGAGTCTGAAAGTGTATCAAGTATAGACGCACAGATACGGGCGAGTGTTTCCGCGTTCTTGATGCGGTTATACTCCTGTTCTAATTCCACATCTTCATCTTCCTTCAGGTTTGCTGATGTGATTTCGTTAACCTGATACCGGAGCATATCAACCTGACGCATATAAGTCTGCTCGTCAATTACAAGCGATTTTATTTCGTTATCAATTGCGTTGTATTGCCTGACAAGTTCAGAATACTCCGCTACCAGCGCCGAAGCCCCCGCAAATGAATCCAATAATTCAAGCTGGCACGCCGGTTTTAATAATGACTGGTGGTCATGAGGTCCGTGGATATCCACAAGGTAGTTACCGAGTTCGCCGAGTATAGCAAGCGTTGTTGGTGAACCGTTTATAAATTGTCGCGTTGTTCCGCTGGCAGAAAACACGCGTTTAATGATTAGAATCCGGTCATTGCATTTTTCAAGACCATAAGCCTCAAGAAATTCGCTTATCCGTGACTGGATGTTTTTAATGTCGAATTCAGCTTCCACGACGCAGGAATCCGCGCCGGTACGTATCAGAGAACGATCAGCGCGACCGCCCAGGAGTAGCCCCAACGCCCCAATTATAATGGACTTCCCTGCGCCGGTTTCTCCCGTTATGACATTAAATCCGGGCGAAAACTCAATTCCCGCTTCTTTAACAATTGCCAGATTTTTTATCCGCAGAGATAACAGCATTTAGTTATCAAAAAAACTAACAAAATAACGCCGCTCTTGCAACAAATCAGAAATACCGAAAAAACCGGTAATACGCACTTTTTCCTTATGTCAGTTAAATAAACCGTAATTGAAAACAACCCGGATTGTGATAAAGTTTCTGTTATGAAAAACCGATTATTACATACAATAACTCTGACGCTTCTTTTCTTAACTCCTGTATTGCACGGCGGTTACAATACCGGTGATGTAATAAAGGTTAATTCAAAAGACGGCACTTTCGAGTGTCAGGTAAAAGGATTTGTTCAGCAAAACGGTTATAGAATAATACATCTTGTATATCCTTCGGGCAGCAGTTCAAAAATACCTCAGACCGAAACAATTTACGCTAAACTATTTTTACCGGACGGGATTAAACCGGACGATCCGAAAAGACCAGCCGTAATTTCACTGCCAATTTTAAACGGCGATGAAAATCTGAACAGTCTGGTTTGCGCAACGCTCTCAAAAAAGGGAATTATTTCCATCATGTTCACACTGCCGTATCAGGGTGAACGCAAACCACCAGTATCTCAGCGGCAGTTAGAACTCGAACCATCATTGTTCATCTCCGCACTTAACCAGACCATGGATGACATCACCCGGACAATTGATTTGCTTTCTAATTTACCTGAAGTGGATAAAAACAAGATTGGTATAACCGGAATAAGTCTGGGCGGAATTTTATCTGCCACCGTTGCCGGAAAAGAACCGAGAATCAATCGCGCAGCGGTTCTTCTTGCCGGCGGTAATTTATTAAAAATTATTCATCATGCAAAAGAAACTTCGCTCCTCAGTTCAGCTATTAAAAACATGCCGGAATCCGAACGATCAAAAATTATAGATAAGATTAACGAATTTGATCCGCTTAATTACTCCTCACAACTTCGCAAACTTGCCTCTGACAATCGCCTGATTATGCTAAACGCAGCGCAGGATGAGGTTATACCGCGTGAATGCACGCTCGAACTGGCAAAAGCGGCTGGTCTTGAAAAGTCTGTAATATGGTTCGAAGGACTCGGCCATTACACAGCAATGGCAGAATTGCCGAGGGCTCTTAATATAGTAGCGGACTTTTTTGCTAAAGACTTGCCGCCTCAACTTATACCTTCCCAGCCATCAATAAAAAATCCAAAACCTGTCGAACTGGCTGTATCCACTTTTCAGCAATTGTTGACAATTTTGACCACTGAACCGGAAAAAGATAGTTGCCATTTCTTTAAGGCAGACCTGATATTAACAAACAACAATAAACCGGTAATAAACACATCGGTTCAGTTAACGGTAGGAACGGATGGCAAGTTTGCCCTACTTGGAAAAGATTTGCCAAATACTGGCGATGCTATCGGAATCGGACACAGCGGCAGTTTCCCGTGGTTTGGAAATAATAGGGTTATATTTTCTGGTAAAAAACCGTACTATGACAATACAAATTTTCTCGCATATCTGGATAAACAATACATTTTAAGGATTCGCGCGTTTGTCGGCGCTGTTGGCGCTATAGCGCTAGTTCCTGACCTCGCTTCAAAATGGATAAAAGCCGAACAGGAAGGCGAGAACATTTTAAAAATAACCGAACAATCTCAAAGACCGGGCAACGATTATATTCGAATCAAATTTTCAAAAGACTGGAACTATCCGGAGTACGCGGAATTCAATATAAATAATAGCAGCGGATTATTAAAAATATACGCCATGCGCACCAACACCATGCTGCCAAGGGATTCATTCGTTCCGCCGCAGGGTAACCGGATTTTAGAAGTTTCAGCGCAGGATGTGAATAGAATGGTAGCCGCTTTTGCAAATTTCGCAGGCGAACTTCTCTTCAATAATGAAGCCAAAAAACAATCCGGTACCGAACTAAAAATAGAGGCGCAGGATCCGGCTGGACATGGCGTTTTATGTAGCCTTGGAGATAAAAAAATTTTGATTCTGGACGGCACGCCGGAGGAGATGGGAGCGGCTCACGGCGCTCTTTTAAAGCAACAGGTCGCCAAACTTGTCGAGCGCGTTCTTTACGGAGTAGGCGCGGTGGATAGTTTCCGTTCCGGAGAGTGGTTCATCGAGACAATGGCAAATATCAAGACCCGAACCGAACAGTTTATTCCAAAACGGTTTATCGAAGAATGTTACGCCCTTGCAGACAGCGCAGGCTTACCAAGACGTGATGTTCTTTACGCAAATCTGTTCCCAGAGCGTTTTCACTGCAGCGGTGTAGCAGTTCGCGGAAAGGCAAGCGCTGACGGAAAGGTTTATCACGCACGTGTTCTTGATTATATGAGGGACATCGGGCTTCAGAACTATGCTGTTGTTACAGTATTTATCCCGGAAGGTAAAAATGCATGGATGACGCTCAGTTATGCCGGGTTCATAGGCACAGTTACGGCAATGAATGAAAAAGGACTTGCTATTGGTGAAATGGGCGGACGCGGCGAAGGACTTTGGGATGGTTTACCTATGAGTCTTTTGCTCCGCGAAATTATGGAAAAGGCGTCTAATGTTGAAGAGGCTCTTAAAATAATCCAGACTACTCCAAGGACATGCGAGTATTATTACGTCATCAGCGATAAAAGCGGCGAACTGCGCGCCTTACATTGTTTGCCCGACAAAATAACAATTTTAAAACCGGGCGAACAACATCCGTTATTGCCACCTGTTCCTGAAGACACGGTCTTTGTCTCGGGCGATGAACGGGCGAAGGTTTTAAGCGAAAGACTCCGCGAAAACTTCGGAAAAATTGATGCGCAGAAGATGATTGAGATTATCAAAAGACCGGTTGCTATGAAATCTAACCTGCATAATGCTATCTTTTGTCCGAACACCCTTGATATGTGGTTTGCAGATGCAGGGAAAACAACCCCTGCATGCGACGAACCTTATTCCCGCGTGAACCTTGCTGAGTTGATTGATTTTTATAAAAAACTGAAAACCGCAGCCAAAAATTAATCACGCTTCAGCCCCAGATTTGTCTGTCAAGAGAACGGTATTGGACAGCTTCGGAAATATGCTCGCGGGAAATTCTTTCTTTTCCGTCGAGGTCGGCAATTGTGCGTGCAACCTTGAGTATCCTATCATAGGCGCGCGCGCTTAATCTGAGCTCGTTTACCGCCATTTTCAACAATTCCATAGTGTCAGTATCAAGCGCGCAGAACATTTTTATCTCCCGTGTCCCCATACGGGCGTTGCAATTGACTTTGCGGTTTTTGGCAAAACGTCGGTTCTGGATCTCCCTCGCGGCAATCACTCTTTTCCGAATCGCCTCTGACTTCTCGCCAGAGGCGTTTCCTGCAATTTCCCTGAACTTTACTTCAGGCACCTCGATATGAATATCGATGCGATCAAGCAAAGGACCGGATATCCTTCCCAAATATCTCTGAATTTCATGCGGTGAGCATCGCGATTCATGGGGCATTTTGCCGTCCGGTGTCGGGTTCATTGCTGCAACAAGCATAAAACGCGATGGAAATGTTATCGAACCGGAAGCCCGGGAAATTGTTACGTGCCCATCCTCGAGAGGCTGACGCATGGTTTCGAGCACATTCCGTTTAAACTCGGGGAGTTCATCCAGAAAAAGCACCCCGTTATGAGCAAGCGAGATTTCTCCTGGCATAGGAGTAACCCCGCCACCTAAAAGACCGATATCACTCGCTGTATGATGCGGAGTTCTGAACGGGCGTCTTGTGATGAGCGCCTGTCCGGGAGAAAGCAATCCGCTGATACTGTGAATTTTTGTTGTTTCAAGGGCTTCCTCGAGTGTCAGCGGCGGCAATATTGAGGGCAATCGTTTTGCAAGCATGGATTTACCGGTCCCCGGCGGTCCAATCATCAAAATATTATGACCACCAGCAGCGGCAATTTCCAGCGCGCGCTTTGCTGATTCCTGACCTTTTACATCCGAAAAGTCGAGTTCATCGTCAAAATCCGTTCTGAAAAGCGAGTCTATGTCTACAGTCGCAGGCTGAATCTCAAGTGTCCCTTCCACAAACGCAATCGCCTCGCGAAGGTTCTTGACTGGGATAACTTTTAATCCTTTTACCACAGCAGCCTCAGGTGCATTCTCCGCAGGTACGATTATACCGGTTTTTCTCTGAGCCCTTGCGCATAATGCTATTGGAAGCGCTCCTTTGACAGGTCGGACAGCACCGTTTAAGGCAAGTTCGCCAATGAACATAAATTCGTCAATTCTCTTTGAATTTATTTGCTCGCTGGCGCTAAGAATCCCGATAGCGATGGGAAGGTCATAAATCGGTCCTTCTTTTCTGATATCTGCAGGGGCAAGGTTAATTGTCAATCTGGCAATTGGGACTTTGAACCCTGAGTTCACAATTGCTGAACCGACCCGGTCTTTTGATTCTTTAACTGCGGCGTCAGGCAACCCTACTATGACAGCAGATACATCTCCGAATCCGCAATAAACTTCGACTTCAACAGGATAAGCATCAATCCCGTGAACTGCCGCTGAATTTACCCGCGAGAGCATGTGTAGATTGTGATAAAATAAAAAACGCAGGTCAAGCATTGATTGACCTGCGTCTTCAAATACAAACGTTTAATATTCAACAGATTGCAGAAAATATCCGCAACATCGTTACGGAATACGCAGCCTGAAGAATTTCTTTTGCGAATCTATCGGCAACTGGATCGTCATGACACCATCGGTCGAACCGGACTGGAACTGATAAATCGGTGTCCATTTGTCTCCGATCTGGTCGGTGGCTTCAATTGTATATGTCCTATTTGCGCCAGCGGCAAAGTCAATTAACAGAACGCCGTTCTGAACACGGACAGACCCCGGCGCAAAACGGAGGTAGCTATTGGCATTCAACGGGTTTGTGCCTGCAATATACTCCTGAAGATTCGAGAATCCATCGCCGTCAAAGTCAAGGCTTGCATCAATAGGTGACAACGGATCAAGTCCATATTGCCGTTCCCAAGCATCAGGAATACCATCGTTGTCAAAGTCAAGAGGCAACGCTCGAGGACCCGGTGTTGGCGGATCGGCAGTCCAGTTAATAGGATCATTGCCGTATGCGTATAGATCAACACGGTTCAGGCTGAAGCCAGTGCCATCCGCTTCAGCTGGCCATGGAGACGAATCATAGTAGTGAATATGTTCAACGCGTATATACGGCACTGTATTTGTTGTCGGCGTAAACGGTCTTTCGAGTTCAATATCCGCGTCTTTATTTGAAAGTTTTCCTGAATACGGACCGAATATGCGGGTTCCAGGGTCAATATTGTAGACCTGACGGAATTCACGGAGCAATGTTGGATTGTTAATCGGGTCGAAACTTACCACAAGGATTTCCTCGTATGGCTGAAGTACAACACCTATCGGGAAATCAAACTTAACTGCATCGCGAATTCTCCATGTATTTGTTGGATAATCAGGATCATACAACGGAACAGGTGCGCTGGTAATATTTCTTAACTCAATATACTCATGGGCAACATTGTCATTAGTGCCGATATCCGGCGGATGATACATAATTTCACTTATGACAACAGGTCCGACGAGCGGCGCCGCATTAGGAGCGCCGGTTCCGGTACGGAATTCCTCAACAGATGCCGGGTCGTCTTTGCCAAAGGTGCGCGCACTCATGGCAACAAATTCTGCGCGTCCATCGCTTGTAACATAACGACCAAACGACACATTCGGCGCTGCAGCGCCAAATTTCACATAAGTTCGCCAACCTGTCAGAGTGCCGTTTACCGCTTCAGACAATACGACTTCGTCACCGTTCGCGTTCAGCGCAAACGGTATCGCCGCATACTGCCGGTTTGTGAATTGTTGGGCGTAAACAACAAAGTAACCATTTGGCGGAATGATTGTCGGGGTCGGGAACTGATACTTTTCAAGTGTGGCAAAGTCGTCACTCAACCACCATCCGCTTATATCAATCGGCTTATCCGTCAGGTTTCTAAGTTCAATGGCGTCTTCAAATGGCGGAATTGACCGCGTCAAAACTTCGTTAATCACGACATTTGTAAGCATCCGATAATTTGGTTCACCCGGAGACTCTGTGAGCGGGAATTTCACAATATTGGTAGATCCATCCGGGAAGCGTCCTTCAGAAACACCGTTTGTCTGCTGACCGAAAACTACTGCGTCAATAACAGAACCATCAGCATAAAACATTCCGATTGCCTCGCCTGATGCGCTCAAAGCAAAATTCACATGGTCTGCGCCGGCGCCTGTATTATTATCTGCCCAGAAGACCAGATAAGACCGCGCGCCAATAAACGAAAGAGGTGCAATCTTGTATTTTGTTCTGCGTGTCAGATCGTCTGTTAAATACAAGCCGCCAATCGCAATCGGCTGATTAGCCGGATTATAAATTTCGAACCAATCATCACCATTCTTCGGAGATGCCATCCATTCATTTATTTTGAGTTGTGATGGTGATGCAAGTTGCGTCAGAGCAAAATTCGGTGCACCCGGAGTCGGGGTGTTTAACACCCAGTTTGTGCTGCCATCTGGTACCCTGCCAATGGAAAGATTAGCAGTCTGAATTCCATAAGTAATTGAATCAAGAAGACTTCCGCCGTTAGATTGTTTATCAAACAGATATACCGACCCGCCGTTGCCTGCTAACGCAAAGCCTGTGTTGTTTGTCGAAGCGGGTTTATTATTATCACAAAAGATTCTTAAATACTGACCGGGTAAAATGACCGTCCCTTGCGCAAAGACAAATCGTCGCGGCGTTTGTGCGTCGTCGCTCAAACTGTAATCGCCAAGGTCAATCGTATTTGCTGTGCCGTTGTATAGTTCAATCCAATCGGGTGTAGAACCGTCAGACTCATACAACGCATTATTAATTGCAAGGACTTCGTTTATTACAAGCGAGCCACTGCCCGGAGTGGTGGAGATTAACGGATTGGGCGAACCAGGTGTCGGCTGCGTGAAGTAAACAATAGTTGAACCGCCGTTCGGGGAACGCCCCTGCGAAATATTTTTCCATTGCGGCTGATACATCACAATATCAATAGCCACGAGGTTTGTATCATAAAGGCCTATTCCGCCCTGGAATGAACTTAACTTAAAGTTCAGATGCAATGGTCCTTGTTTAACATCCCCATCAGCGAACAGCCGTAAATACCCATATCCATCAATGAAACTTAATGGCGGGAATTTGTGTCTTGTCCAGAAACTCACCACACTGTCGCTGATGTAAAGTCCGCCTAAATCAACAGGTAACGGATCTGTGTTATAAAGTTCTATAAAGTCGTTTGCGATTGGCGTTTCACCAAGCGCAAGCCATTCGTTAATCTTTACCTTATATGGATTACCAACCGGTGCTCGGCGATTAGGCGCGCCAAACGTCGGTATATTCAATGCCCATGTTCCGTCCGCCATCTTTCCGATTGAATAATCTGTTAATTGCGGACCGAAAGATATAGATTCAATCAACCTACCGCCTCGTTCACGCGAGTCATAAAGATACAGGCTTTCCCCATCCTGATTTAATCCGAAACCGGTATAATATCCAGATGCCCCGGCAGGTCTGTTATCACAGAATACAACTAAATAACCGTGTGGTTGGATAATTGAATTTGTGGGGAAAATATATTTATCCGGATCCGCAGGGTCATCTGTGATCCTTATTCCTGCAAGGTCAATCGGCTCGTCGCTCTCGTTATATAATTCCAAAAGGTCAGGTGTATGATTGTTTGTAATAAGCGTCTTTTGATTCGAGGCAAGGATTTCGCTCAACCGAATCGGTGGAAGTGTAGATTTGACCTCCCAGACCGGTGTTCTCGTTACCCGGGCAGACTCGCCATAAATCGGGTCATTCTGATAATAACCAGCATCGTTCTTGCCAATTACTTCTATGAAATGAGGCCCATCAGACAAGTTTTGTATTACGATAGGTGTTGTGATTGGAATCTCAGAACTCCACCCTCCGTTATCAAGTCGCCACATATAATGAGTATAGCCGGAGCCATTTGGCCAACCGGCTGTTGGAATACCGTTTCCTGTACGATTGATACCAACAGTAAGCACCAATGAATTAAGCGATGAACTTCCGGCAGGAACGCCCGAAACCCGCACACCGGTCGGTATCACAGCCCCTAAATCCGAACCAAGCGGTCCAGCGCCAGCCGCAGGCGAACCAGGTTTCAGGCTAAACCAATCCCACATAATTTGCGCCTGCTGCCAGTTAGTAAACATAGTTTCGGAAACCTGCGGAATATACTTAAACATCGGGTCGGCGTTAATATTATTCCCGCCTCTTCCACTCCAGCTGAACGGCATTAAATTGTTAGTGACCGTTACAATTGCGTTTGTTAAAAACTGAACAAGTTTGTTGGCGTCGTAAATGATGTTACCTTCAAGATACGCACCGGCGGCTTCCGGATAACCTTCGTCTGCTACAGCAATCACAGCGCTGTCGGTATCGGTTCCACCTGTTTGTGTTATTCTGACCACAGTATTATTGATGAACGTGTAAAAGTTCCCCTGTTTAGCCATCGCCGCATGATCGCAATCGTAGAAAATATTTCGTATGATTGTTACTTCAGATGTATTCCCGCTGTCGCTGCCACCGCTGACTCCACTTGAAGTATCAGGCGAACCGTTCCGATGGCAATGCATGAAAATGTTTCCCTCAACCCATGCATCGGTTCCATCAAGGTCTAATATATCATCCCCCGAACCCATAAACACGTTTTCAATAAATTGCACAATCGGCTGGTTCGGACGGTTGCCACCGGTAAAGTCAATTACATCGTTATATCCATTCGGAGCGCCAACATAGTTCCGATAGAAAATTCCGCGTCCGCCAGCCTTAATTCCACCACTGCCGTGAATCGGTTCAAACGCAGCGGTCGGTGTCGGGAAATGACAGTAACTTACGACAAACGATGAATTGTCCAGAGAAAGATATTGTGCTGTTGTTGTGTTAAATATCACGTGGTCAAGATATAAAGTCCCACCACTTGATTGAATCGCTCTGGTACCGTTGTATTCAATTATTGCATAAGCAATCCGCGTTTCAGGCGAATTAGCAGAACCGTTTATAGTAATCCCATTCCACGTTGTTGTAGTGCCAGGCGCCCGGGTGAAACGGATCGGCGCAGTAGGCGTCCCCTCGGCAATTAAACGTCCACCGTTTGCTACGGTAATACTTGTTCCGGATCCCATATAAACAGTCGTGCCGGGCTGAATCGTCAGGGTCACGCCGCTGTTTATCGTTATGCTCCCTGTAACCTGATATGGACCGTTAGCTGCACTCCATACTGTATCGGCTGAAATTGCGCCTGAAACAGACCGCGTAGAACCTGAATCATACCAGATGTCAATATTTGTGCTTGCAAAAACTACATTATTGCTGTTAACAGACTCAATCAGAATCCGGTTAATTCCTGGGGAAAGACTTACCGTGTTTGTCCATCGCGCCTCCCATGCTGACCAGATTGCCTGGTTGCCATTGACAAGCACTTTTCTCGTATGTATTGCATTAGCCGTTCCATACAGGGTTACGTTAGGCGAGGTTGTATAGAAAAATCCGCTCTGCTGACTTAGCGTATTTGAAACCGTCAAAGTCAACGGAATTTGCGAAAGCACAATCGCGCGACGGTTGTATGCCCATGTTTTCATGTTATTTATTCTGGTGGCATCAGGTCCAACACCCCAACCTGTTAATAACTGGTCAAACAACGGATTCAGCTGATCAGGATGGAACGTCGTGTCGCACAATCGTTTCAACTCCCCAAAGAATAACGGAACAAATGCGGCATTTGTCATAAAACGGCGTAATACAGGCACATTCGCATTCGGGTTTGGCGGGTTCATCATTATGTAAATAGAAGAGTTGGTATTTATCGGATAATAACTCGCTCCGGTATCGCCTTCGCCGAATATCGTATCGTAATCGTGTCCAATAAGATAAAACCTTCTGTCTTTTAACCCTCTATAAAGGGCGTAATCGTCACCAATCCCATTAAAGAGCGCCGTTTCACCAAAGTTCATCAAGGTACCAATGGCAAAATATCTCATCCAGTAAGTAACGTTTACATTTGTCTGGATTGCCTGCAAATAATCAGCCTCATTCGGCACATTGCTAAATGCATAGCAAAGGTTAAATAAATCTGTCCAATCGTTTTCGGATTGGTTCGAAGTCTTAAAATAACCTCTGCTTAAATAAGTTGTGGGGTTATTATCATAATAAGTTAAATTAGCATTGTGGTTTCCGGTGGAGGCTCTGTAAACATTGCCGCCGGGGTCGTCCGGGAACAAATCATCCAACAAATCCCCAGCCACGGGTCTTAACATAATGAAAGTTCCCCATCCGGCGCCGCTACCTGTGCCATTTTGAGGCGCAGTTAAAGGAGCCAGATTTACTCCATTTATCCGATACTGGATAACATGGGCATCTGCAGAAGGAAGTCCGGATTTTTGAGCAAGAACATTGCCGACAAGCGAGGCATGGATGAACTGGCTGTTGATATTCACCGCCCGCAAATTATTCCAACGGTTATCATTCGGGATGTTTAATCTGTTATTTGTAGGAGTTCTGCTTCTTGTGCCGGCGCCGCGAACACGCACGCTGCAGTTATACCTGGTTTCAGTACCAGTGCCATCGGTTGCAATCATCGTGCAATTAAATTCAGCATCGCTATTACGGTTTGAGGGCGGGAAAATTGAGCGGTCTGACGCTGTCATTACAAGTCTCACAGATGGCATTGGGTTTGTTATTATTTCATCATCTACTTGGAATAAGGCGTTTGCTGTTTGTTCAAATGTGCCAAAAGTGTTGCCCGGTCCGTTTTGCTCCCAGACAGGCGCCGGATATGTCCGCGAGTTTCCGTTCACATCCGTGGCTTGAATATAGAATTCTATAATTGTTCCATTTGACATCGGGTCAAGAACCACACTGTAAACTCCGTCACCCGGAAGTCCATCGTTATGCATTCCGTCGTCGTACATTGGAATCGAGGTAAACGCACCCGGTGTTGTTGTCGTATGATTCCGATAGTATAACAACACGCTCTGAACACCATTTGGCATTTCATCAATTACACGCGCAGTTATCGTTATTGAATTAGTCGAACGCGGCACTGCAGGAATGTGAGTTACATCAAGTATTAATGGCGCTATATTTTCGCTGTAAACCGAGTTCATCATTCCCGGTGTTCCATAGAGTGTTGTGCTTGATTTCCAGTTCTGACCATATTCATTGGGCATGTTTGGATTAACCAGTTCGAGCGAGGCGCCGTAACCATCTGCTTCACAGAACCATGCAACTCCTGTGAAACCGCGGTCATTAGCGCGGAAGCAAAGAATACGTCCAGTTGCAGGTGTCGCAGCGGTGCTTGGAACCGTAATTGTAAATGTGCTTGTTCCAACACTTCCTATTGTGAATCTGCCATTATATTCAGGCTGGTCTGCCCCCATGATAATCACTGCGTCACCGCTTGCAAAACCATGACCCTGAATTGTTACTGTTGCCGTTGTGCCACTTCTTGTTATAGACTCAACAAGTTTCGCGCCACTACCACGAACTCTCATTGCCCAGTTACCCTCGCTCGCATAATGGACGCTATCCACCACTTCACCGGTTGCGCTTCGCAGTTCAATTGTTTCGTCAGTATTGGCAAGCGATCCCTCCCAACCTCCAACTACGTTTGTTACATAAGAATATTTTGACTTAAATCTATTAACATCCGCTGCGACAACCAGATAACCCTTTGGGGGAATAGATACATTTGAGAACGTATAAGAAATCCCCCTTGTGAACTTGAACCCGGCGACATTGATTAAATTTGTAGTAACATTGTGGAGTTCAATCCATTCGTCAGCAGGTTGACCGGAAATCGGATTAAACATTATTTCATTAATTACTACTTTTCCGGCATAAGAGACGTTTGCTGCAACGTAATATGTCCATTCACCATTTGAGAATTTGTTCGGTGGATTTGCAAAATCGGTTATATCGCATTCAGGCGACCAGCGCACTTCAACTGTTCCGGAAATAACAGGCTGGAATGTGAAAATGTAAGGTCCTGCTCCTGAACCTGTTACAGACCGAACAGGTCTCCCGTTAATAAGCAGATCATCGTAAGTTACGTTCTGAACTTCCTCGCTGAACATTATAGTTATTTGTCCAAGTTCCGTAACCGCCGTATTAGGCGGTGGGTCAATCGAAACGACAGTCGGCGGTATATTGTCAAAGGTATAGTAAACCCAGGAATTTGTCGGGTCTGAGGGGTTAAACGGATTTGGCTCACTTGCAAGGTCTGTGATTCCGTGATTCGGCGACCATGTGATACGGACAACAGAGGCGTTTGGCTGAGCGAAACTGAATCTATAATAGTTGCCGATTACCGACAAAGATCTTGCCGGATTGCCGTTTATAAGCAGGTCGGTCGCATCAACGCCTGTCACTGGTTCACTAAACTGAATATAAATTGTAGTTAAGTTAGACACCGTAGCGCCTCTGGCAGGAGAAACATTGACCACATAAGGAGGTGTTTTATCTACTAATTTATAAGTCCACGTATTCCCCGGCTGATAAGGATTAAATGTATTTGGCGGATTTTCATTGTCGCTGATGCCATTATTCGAAGACCATCCAATTGTTACATTTCCGTATGCCGGTTGAGCAAAATAGAATGTATAAATCGCATTTGAACCAACTACGTTCGTCGCAGGAATACCATTCACAAGCAAATCTGAGGCATCTACGCCAACCACTGGCTTGTTGAAATTAACAGTGATGGAAGTTAATTGTGTTACAGTTGAACCGGCAAGAGGCGTCTGGTTAACAACCGCAGGGGCGTTAGGGTTAATTAACACATACTGCCATGTGGAACCAACAGCCGAAGCATCAAAGCTTTTTTGAATAGGATCAAAATCTACAATTCCGTGGTTTGTTGCCCATGTTATATACACATTTCCGTATGGCGGCTGAGTAAATGTGAATGTGTAAACAGAATTGCTTATACCACCCGTTACAGAAGTTGCTGGTATGCCGTTTATTAATAAGTCTGATGCGTCAACGCCGGTTACCGGCTCAGTGAATGTTACTGTTATTGAGTTAAGGGCAAAAACAGTTCCGGCTGGAGGTTCCACCGATTTAATCCGTGGCGGTACAGCCTCTGCAGTTAAAAGATAAGTATATAATTGCGCGTTAAAACCAAAATCCGAACTACCGGATAAAGATACATTGAATGCCTGAACAGCAAGGACATTTGTGCCTGGGCGAAGATAGGATGCCGGATTCGGCAGCTCATAAGTTATCCATGCTGCGCCATTATTATTAGGCTCCGGCGCTGCCGATAAAGCCACAGCGTCATAAGAAAGTTCACCGCTTGGCATATTATACCTTAAAACCTCGACCCCATTTATCCATGCAATAAAGCCGTCGTCGCTCTGGGCATTGAGGATAAGATTGGTAATAGCCTCCACACTTGGCACAACAAAATATCTCCTCAAAAAGATACAAGTATAATTACCAAGCATATCTGTGAGAGTAGTCCCGCGAGCCTGAGCATTCGTATATCCTGTATCTCCGAAGAAAAACGGCGCCGGCGCATTTGACCAGCCTGAGTCATCAAAATCAAGGAACCGCCATGCGTTCATTGGTATTGAAGCCTCGTTTGTCCCTTTTCTGAACCGCCATACAGTGTTTGACTCAACAAGGACATAACGCGGATCAAGTAAATAACTCCATGAAGCACCTGCAGCAAGGTGGTTAAATGGGTTTGGGGGGCTTGCTAAATCTGTGATTCCGTGATTAGGCGACCAACTGATATTTATAGTCCCAGGTGCTGGTTGTGGAAAGCCGAATGTAAAGGTTGTACCTCCACCTTTGATACTGATTGCGGGAGAGTTGTTTATCAATAAGTCTGATGCATCTACATTAGTTACAGGCTCACTGAATGTAACTGTTATCTGGTAAAGCGAACTGACTGTTGCACCTGCGGGCGGTTCCTGAGAAACAATTACAGGCGGAACTAAATCCACAAGCTGATATGTCCAACTATTGCCGGGAGCATTTTCGTCAAACGGTAGGTTTGATGGATATCCGATATCGGTTATCCCATGATTTGGCGCCCACGTAACATAAACAGTCCCGTATGGCGGTTCAATTACTGTGAAGGTATAATTCGAACCGCTTCCGGTAACACTTACCGCCGGCACACCGTTTACCAGTAGGTCGGATGCGTCAACACCGATTACATTTTCTGAAAATGTAACCTGAATATTCGTTAATGTTGAAATAATGATTCCCCTCGCTGGGATAACATTTGCCACAACAGGTGCGTTGGTGTTATGTGGCGGTTCAACAAGTACCACGGTTACCGGTTGTGATGTTCCGATAATCCCTCCGGAGGTTTGCGCAGTAGCTGCCAATATATTAGTCCCGAACCAAGCCCTCTGCCACACGAATGTGTATGGTGACTTAGTAACCGTCCCTATTAAAGTGGAGTTAGCGAAAAACGAAACTGATGAAATGTCCGTAGGCGTCAAAACTTCCGCAGTAATCTGTAAATCAATGTAGTTTGTTAGATTATCGTAGACCGTCCCGTCTTTTGGACTTGTAATCCTGACAATTGGCGTTCCGGCTGGGTCAAAAACCACTATATTTGCGGAAACAGAAGAGACGCCATTCATATCATCTATTGCGGTAATTGTAATGGTATGCTCGCCAACAGGTGGGGTCTGCCAGAGAAATTCATAGGGTTGAGACGTGATTGTCCCAAGCAATTGTTTATCAACATAAAATTCCACCCTGGAAATTGAACCGTCTGGATCATAAACATCTGCGCTTAATGCTATAGATTTAGGTCCGACAAAATAAGTGTTATTAGTTGGTGAATAATTGGAAAATACTGGGACCTGATTTCTCATAATAACAGGAACAGCCTGTAACTCAAAATCGAAGCTTATATCCGAACTGGTAACTGAGGTCTGATGCACCTCCACAGCGATAATATTCGTGCCCGGCGCGAATGCCGAAACAGGCACTGTTGCTTCATAAAATACCTGCCCGTCATCACTCGCGTTACTTGTAAGAGTTGTATAAGTTATTGTGCCAGAAGGCATATTGAATCTTCCAACCTCATTCCCGTTTATGTAAACTACCGCGCCGTCGTCCCGCATTACTCTTATGATAAAATTCGTATATGCCTGCGGGTCTGGGATAACCACTTTTTTACGGAAATAATAGGTTATATACTTATTATTTGGATCAGGGCCATAATTAAGGAGTGTGTTCTCAGGTCTGCCATCTGCAGCGTCTCCGTACCCGAGTTCTGCCGGACCTTCCCCCCAGGCGCTATCATCAAAATCTAAATTACGCCATGCTGTCCCCTGATCTGTACCGTCATCAAGATATTTCCAAACAGAATTCGAAGGCACCAATCGGTATGCAATTGCTATATATATTGGCGAAGAAGTATAAACCAAACCATTATTTACCCATGCTATCCCATGAATTTTATGAACCCCGCTGGTCGCCGAAGTCCAGTTTAAATAATAAGTAGATGAAGAAACCCCGCCAATCCCTGTTCCGATAAAATTATTGTTTGCATAAAATGCAACATTTGTTATTGCGCCTGAAGCTATAACACCAAGCGCGCTTATGGTAATTGCGTTAGTATATCTTAAATTAGAACCATCGGCAGGAGAAACAATAGTTAATCCCGGAGCAACTATTGATACCTTGGCCACACCGGACGTCATTCTCGTTTGTCCTGCAACAGCAACAGCGTAAAAATTGTATGTCCCAATCGGGATATTTGAGACAACGAGCGAATAAGGCTGCGAAGAACGTGTCCCTAATAAAACCGATGAACTATAAAACTCAACTGCGGAAATGTTTGTGATTGCATCACTTACAGTTGCTGAAACAGTAATTGGCACGCCCTCTGCATAATAACTTCCATCGGTTGGCGAGGTTAAAACTATAAGTTGAACCATTCTAATGTTGAGCTGAATCGAACCAGTATTGTATAGGCCCCCAAAAATCCTTGTCCCGCCAACAAGAATTATATATTCTGTTCCGGCAACTGCGTTGAATGTAACGCGGCTTTGATTTGTACTACCACCAATATCGTTATTCTCCGCGACAACGGTCAAGGAACCAAGCGTTCCTGTATAGACGCCCAAAACGGTATTGAAAGAACTGCCGATTGTATCAATGGTTACCTGTCCGCTTGATGGCGCCACCCACGACCACCAAACTGTGGCTCCGTATCTAACACCGTCAACTCTATCCGGTTCACCTGTCTCCTTTGTGGCGCCTACGTTTGAACCGGTGGTACTAACGACAAACCCGCTAAGGCGGATTCTATTTGTAAAATTATCATTGGCAGGTTGCGCAAAAACCTGACCGGTAGCGGCTAGAAAGAGAATGGATATAATATACGCAATCCAACCGTTTCTGAGTTGGTTACCCATCACCTGACTAATATAATTTTTACTTCTCATCTCTAATATGACGGTTTATGGATTTTATTGGTTACTTAAATTAAGCAATATTCATACCAAAGAACAGTTTTTCTCATTAAAGAAAACGGTTTTGGGAGAAGATTTTAGCCGGATAGAGAAAAAAATTACAAATAAATTTTAAAAAAATGGTGCGCGGTACAAGACTCGAACTTGTGACCCCTACCGTGTCGAGGTAGTGCTCTAGCCAACTGAGCTAACCGCGCACTTAAAAACTAATTAAATATTACTTTTGCTTTAATTTTTATCAAGCAAAATTTTAAAAAATTTGTATCTGTTTGATTGTAATTACTTTAATAAGCATTTTAAGATAAAGTTATGGCAAAAAATGCGATTGTGACCGGAGCCGGAAGCGGCGTTGGAAGGGCAACTGCACTTGCATTACTTAATGAAAATTGGAATGTTGCCCTCATCGGGCGAAATGTAGAGAAACTAAAGGAAACCGCTTCCCTGAATAAAAACCCATCCGCCAAGACACTGATTTGTGAATGTGATATCAGCGACTACGAAGAGGTTAAAAGGACAGCTGAAAGTATCTTTTCTATACTCGGGGAGATTGAACTGCTCGTGAATGCCGCCGGAACAAATGTTCCAACACGCTCATTTGCAGAAGTTTCCATTGAAGATTACCGACAAATAATAGAAACAAATCTGAATGGCGCTTTTTATTGGATAAAATCGGTCTTACCACAGATGAGAAAACGAATGTCAGGAACAATTATCAATATTGTTTCGGATGCAGGTAAGCTGGCTAATGCTAAGGCAGGCGCTGGTTATGTGGCATCTAAATTCGGATTGACCGGCTTAACACAAAGTTTGAATGCAGAAGAACGACAGAACGGAATCCGGGCATGTGCAATTTTCCCGGGCGACATTGACACGCCGCTCTTAAATAAAAGACCTGTGCCACCCACAGACGAGGCACGGAAAAAAATGCTCAAACCTGAGGACATTGCAAAATGCGTCATGCTTTGCGTGAATTTGCCGCAAAACGCGATTGTAGAGGAAATTTTAATCCGTCCTGCTTGATTTTGTCGCACCCCTTAAAGCGGGACTAATATATCCGTTTAAGCTGACTATTTATTTTACGGCGAGTTTTCTTACATCTCCGGTTATCCGCATACTACAAAACTGCGGTCCGCACATAGAGCAAAATGGAGCAGATTTTGCTGACTCACTTGGCAGCGACTCATCGTGGAATTCTCGCGCTTTTTCAGGGTCAAGTCCAAGGTTAAACTGGTCTTTCCAGCGAAACTCAAACCGCGCCTTGCTCAAAGCATTATCTCTGTACTGAGCCGCAGGATGCCCTTTTGCAAGGTCTGCTGCATGGGCAGCAATCTTATAAGCAACAACACCTTCCCTAACATCTTCTTTATCCGGCAAGCCAAGATGCTCTTTCGGTGTTACATAACAAAGCATAGCGGCGCCATACCATCCGATTAATGCCGCTCCGATTGCACTTGTTATGTGATCGTAACCCGGAGCAATATCGGTTGTTATTGGACCAAGCGTGTAAAACGGAGCCTCATGACACCATTCGAGTTGGTTTGTCATGTTTTCAAAGATTAATTGCATAGGGATATGCCCCGGACCTTCATTCATAACCTGAACATCATGTTCCCATGCCTTTAGCGTGAGTTCGCCCTGAACTTTTAACTCGGCAAACTGGGCATCATCGTTGGCGTCAGCAATTGAACCGGGACGTAATCCATCTCCGATACTGACCGCAACATCGTAAGCGGAAAGGATTTCGCAAATCTCATCCCAGTGGGTGTAAAGGAAGTTTTCCTGATTATGAGCAAGACACCATTTTGCCATTATGCTGCCCCCGCGAGAGACAATTCCTGTTACACGGTTTGCTGTCAATGGTATGAAATTTTTCAGAACCCCAGCGTGTATAGTAAAATAATCTACCCCTTGTTCACATTGTTCAATTAAAGTATCGCGGAATATTTCCCATGTGAGTTCTTCTGCCTTGCCGCCTACTTTTTCAACAGCCTCATAGATGGGCACTGTTCCTACCGGAACAGGCGAATTTCTTAAAATCCACTCCCGGACCTCTTTAATGTTCTTGCCTGTAGAAAGATCCATCACGGTGTCAGCGCCCCATTTAATTGCCCAGAGCATTTTTTCAACCTCATCCTCAATGCTGGAAACTATCGGCGAGTTTCCTATGTTTGCGTTAATTTTAACAAGGAAATTCCTCCCGATAATCATTGGTTCTGCTTCAGGATGGTTGACGTTTGCGGGAATAATTGCCCTGCCGGCGGCAACCTCGCGCATTACAAATTCAGGGGTGATTTCATCTGGAATTTTTGCGCCGAAAGAATTTCCCTTGTGCTGAAACCAGAGAGAATTTCTCGGTAAGTTGTTATTTTTTCCGGCAAGAGTTTTTAATTTTTCCCCAAGTCCAAGCGTTTCGCGAATTGCAACAAATTCCATCTCCGGTGTAATTATTCCCTTTTTAGCGTAGTGCATCTGCGTAACTCTCTTGCCCGGCTTTGCCCGGAACGGACGGCAATTACGCCATTTAGAGGTCAGCCCGTCGTATTCTGCAACATCCCCACGCTCGGTGATCCATTTTAGCCTTAATTTCGGCAAACCATCTGTAACTGAACCATCGAAATCCGGGTCTCCCCATGGTCCTGTGCAATCATAGACCCTTACCGGTTCATTGAGTTCTATTTTTCCATCAGGCAGGATAGTCGGACATAATTGAATTTCCCGCATGGGTACACGGATGAACGGATAGATTTTCCCGTTCACATAAATCCGTTTACTTGATTCATTGTTGATGAAGATCTTCGGGCTCTTTTTCTCTGGTTTCATATTCATTGCGTCAATCAGGACGAATATTTATTTTTAAAACCTGATTGATTGAACGCAGGAAAACTACAGGTTCCCTACGCCGGCATTACCCGGATCAGGTTCATCGGGTCGGCGATGCCCCCGCATCGCCCTCTCAGCCTTCGCGTCGGGTTATTCACCCGCCGCAGGGTAGCTCCCCTGATTAGTTTAATTATAACACTAAAATAATAATTTTCCACTCTTAAAATGGATTGTCATAAAGCCACATTTACTGGTAATATTTTTACTATGAAAACCCCTGAAATAAATTTTTTTAGCAGAAGGAATTTTTTAAAATCGCTTGTTGCGATTGGCGCAGTTTATGAACTATCCCCTTCAATAACAACATGTGCCGGAACGGTAGAGGAAAGAATCAAACTGAACGGTCCGGGAACAAATTATGTTCCTGTTATCAACGCCGCTTTTGTTAGAAGAAAAGGTGACTATGGGATATTATGGCCAGGGGCAATTTATGACGGAAAAAAGGCATTGGAAAATTACACTGCCGATATTCAAAATGCCGCAAAAGAACTCGGCATAAAGATTAATCTCCGTAAAGAGCCTATCTTTTCATTAGCCGAAGCAGAAGAATGGATCGAGACCTCAAAAAGAGAAAAGGTTGATGGGTTACTTGTTGTTCTTCTTGATAGACAGCAACACGCCTGGCCTACTGCAGGAAAGGCTGCAGACAGCGGGATACCATCGGTAATTTTTTCTCCCATTGGTACCTCATTTACGACAAACACAGAACCTGTGGCAGTTAAAGAAGGCGTTTATATCTCATCATCAATGGATTTTTCCGAAGCAAAATCCGCACTGAAAATGATAAAAGCCGGCGCTAAATTGCGTGAAATGCGGTTTATTGTAATCCGCGGTGCTAAAAGATATGATACAGAACTTCCACACTTCGGGACAAAATTGAGAGTTATTCCGGCGGCGGATTTTATAGAAGAATACAACCGAACTGCAGATAGCAGGGAATTATTGGCAATTGCCGGAGAATACATGCGCAAAGCAAGAAAAATCCACGACGCAACAAAGCAGGACGTAATTAATGGGATAAAAAGTTATACCGTAGCCAAAAATATTTTAAAAAGAGAGGAAGGCGATGGAATTACGATGGATTGTTTAGGGGCGTTGGGGAACACCAAAATAAGCCTTCCATGTATTGCTTGGAGCAAAATGAATGACGTAGGGATACCAGCGGCTTGTGAAGCCGACCTTGGGGCGTGCGTTACACATGCTATCGTTCAATATCTTTTTGACAGACCGGGTTTTCAGCAAGATCCTGTGCCAGAGACAATCAGGGATTGCCTTATAGGTGCGCATTGTTCATGTCCGACACGGCTTTCCGGGTTTGATAAAAAACCTGAACCTTTTGATATTATGCATCATCATGGCAATCGCGATGCTGTGCCCAGAACATATTGGAAAAAAGGTCAACGCATAACAATTGCTGATGTAATATTGCCGCCGAATCAACAGCAGGCAAAAACAACAGAACAGAAATATCCTTTGATGTACATCAGTACCGGCACTGTGGTTGATAATGTACCAGTTCCACCCGCAGGGGGGTGTGTTGTATCGGTGATGGTGAAACTCGACACCAAACCAGACCTTTTAAAATATCCCGGCTTCCATCAAATATTTTTCTATGGTGATTTTAAGAAAGAACTCACAGGATTCTGCAAGTTGTTCAGAATTAATCCGTTAGTTGTTTAACAGTTAATGTCTATTTGCAATTTTAAGAGCGACTTAATTTCAGCTTGTGTGGGGCTGGCAATCCTTTTTGTCTTACTTACATGCGGCTGTAAGAGTGCAGTAAAACCAGTAACTCTTGCCGGTAATGTAGCTATTAAGACAGCAGAGGTCTCAGGAAAGGTAGCTGCTCAGGGAGTTAAAACTACCTCAAAGGTCGCTGGAGAGGTTGGCAAAACAGGTATTAAAACCGCCGGTGAACTCGCTAAAACAGGTACCAAAACTACTGCCGGCGTCGCAAAGCATCAAGTTATTTATTTAAAAGATGTTACAACAGGTGTGCTTAAAGAAATCCCATGGAAAGACGGACTAAGTCTGTACATGGCTTCTCAGGGTGCGAATCTAAACCCATACCTTCTAACATACATAATCTATCGGAACGGTGGGGAAAAGGTCATTAAAACCGATTGGAAGAAATTGCAAAAAGAGGACATTAAATTGGAACCTGGGGATTACGTAGAAGTCAGAAAAACAAAATGAAAAATTTTCACTTAAATTTTCCTATATACAAAAATGGGGTGGCAAACGGGACTCGAACCCGCAACAACCAGAGCCACAGTCTGGGGCTCTACCAATTGAGCTATTGCCACCGTTCGTTTAGCAATTAAATTTTATCTCCTTTTGGCAAATCGTCAAGCACAGGTTTTCGGGAATTCGCAAACCAACAAGGCAGATTTTAAATAAGATTTATGCTTTACCTCTGTTGTTTTGACGGAAAATCAGTTCACGCCCTGCCAGATAGAGAAGAACACATAGGATAAAGAATGGCAGGAGTGAAATGATATCGGCGTATCTGCCATTGTAAAGTGGATTATGCTGCGAAGCCCACTCTTCTATTTTTCTGGCAAAATCACCGAATACACCAAGCATAAATGCAATTGCTATTCCGGCAATTGCGCCACCAGCGATGTATCCTGAAGCGAGAAGAACGCCGGGACTCCGGTCACTTTCTGCCGCAAGTTGCTCAGGGGTAAGGTCTTTATTTGCGCGTTTTTGTGAAAGATATTTATCGACAAGCCAGCGAATCATCCCTCCAATGAAAATCGGCATAGAGGATGAGATTGGCAGGTAAACGCCAACTGCAAAAGCAAGAGACGGAACTGACGCAAGTTCAAGAACAATGGCAATCATGACCCCTAAGATTACAAGTCCCCACGGGAGCTCACGGCTCAGGATCCCCTTAATAATGTATGACATGAGTGTAGCTTTCGGGGCATCAAACTTTGTTACTACTGTGCCGTCAGGCCTTACTTTATGTGTCCCGTTTATGCCCGGGTCAACATAATAAACGGGCTTGCCGGTTTCATCCACGAGGTATTTGCCCGCTGGACCACCTTCATTGTTTGTCTTATGCCATACGAAATAAGAATTATTATCAGATTTAGCCTGAGGCCCCTGAAGCCGTTCGGTTTTCTTAAGAGATTCAAGCGGAGCACGGAGGGAATCAGAAAAGTTCTGACGAATCAGCGATACAATGTTTCCCGAGCCATCAATTACATAATCGCCTTGTTTAATTTTTAACTGGCTGGTTATTTTTTCATCATAAATTTTAACAAGACGGTATGGGGGATTTGTCCATGTAGAGAGGAGATTTGTAACTGGCGTCAGTGGCTGAAACTTGAGCGGTTCCGGAAGTTTTACCGAAGGCTGAATTATCTCGTGCGTGAATTGCGGAACATAAACTGTCCCAGTCTGATTAAGTTTCAAAAGTATTGGACCTAATATCAATGCGGATGAAAAGGCGCCGAAGAGAATTGCGATTTGCTGTAACCGCGGCGTTGCCCCAACAAGGTAACCTGTTTTCAAGTCCTGAGAGGTTGTGCCTGCGTTTGACGCAGCTATGCAAACGATACCGCCAACCGAAAGCGCTGTAACCTGATAAATCGGGTCTGTCCAGCCAAGCGCCAGAAAAATAAGACATGTTATAAGGAGCGTGGCAACAGTCATGCCAGAGATTGGATTTGATGATGAACCAATCTCTCCCGTCAAACGGGAGGACACTGTGGAAAAAAGAAATCCAAAGATTACTATCAGGATTGCCCCGCCAAGATTCATGTGAAGAGGCGGGGAAAGTACAATTGCAGTTATTAAAACCACGATACCCACGAATACGACCCGAAGTGACATATCATGTTCAGTTCTTAACGGTTTCTGACTTCCCTGTTTTGACAATTTAAGCATGATGAGTCCTTCGCGAATTCCATGAAGGATAAGCGGAAACGACCGTATCATACTGATGATACCGCCTGCGGCAACAGCACCTGCGCCGATATAAAGAATATATGCGCTGCGGATATCGTTTGGCGACATTTCTTTAATTGGTATTAACCCCGGCGGCAATGGGGCAGTAAGACCGTCTCCGAAAAATTTTATTGCCGGAATCAATACCAGATAAGCCAGCACTCCACCGCCACACATTATTGCACCAAGCCGCGGTCCTATAATATACCCTACGCCAAGCAGTTCTGGGGAAATTTCAGCCGATATTGAGCCGCCTTTGAAGGTTGAACCAAATATCTTTTCCGGAATTTCCTTCCAGAGTTTAAATCCTACCATCAATATCTTATAGATAAGCCCGATACCAAATCCGGCAAAAATTGTATGAGCGCCTTTGTATTGTGAGCTGGAAGCACCATCGGCAGATGATTCCGCAGCACCTGCTTTCAACACCTCTGCGCAGGCAGTGCCTTCCGGATACTTTAGGATACCATGTTGTTTGACAATCAATGCCCGACGCAAAGGGATCATCATCAGGATCCCCAGCAACCCGCCTAAAATAGCCACAAGCATAACGCGGGCAATTTCGAGGTCAAATCCCAGAATCAGGATTGCCGGCATTGTTACACCAATCCCGAATGCGATGGATTCTCCGGCGCTCCCGGCAGTCTGAACGATGTTGTTTTCAAGGATTGTAGCGCGCCGCACACCGAACTTAGAAAGGATTTTGAAAAGTGTTATTGATATTACCGCAACTGGAATTGAAGCGCTTACAGTCAAGCCAACCTTCAGCACAAGATAAAGTGACGAGGCGCCGAAAATCATCCCAAGAATAACACCAAGGATAAGCGGCAAAGGTGTAAGTTCGGGGATTATTTTCGAAGCCGGAATAAAGGGCTCGAATCCGGATTTACCGGGAGTTCCATCCCGTGATACTGCGCTATTGGAATCTTTGTTTTCTTCAGCCATGCAAATTAAAAATAATGCCGTTATTTATTGATTTACGAGATCTAAATCTGTGTCAAGAACTTGTCTGATTATCAGGCATTGTTTTGAGTTTAAGCGTGTGTGCGGGCATAATCACGCATAGCAAAAATATTTTCCGGCGGTGTATTGCGCGCAACTTCGCATCCTGCACCGACAATATAACGTTTCCCCGCTTCTTTGTGGCATTTCTCAATTTCGTTCCAGACATCCTTAGGTGTTCCATCACGCAGAACTCTTACCGGATCAATGTTGCCAAGCAAAACCTGATCGGGTCCCATCATAGCCCTGCCTTCGCTAATCGGTGAAAGGAAGTCAAGGTCAACAATTTCGCACTTCAAACTACCCATTCCAGCAAGGATTTTCCGCGTATTACCACAGATGTGTAATCTGACCATTCCGCCGAGTTTATGGATACCATCCACCAATTTCTTTTCGTAAGGGAGCACAAATTTTTCGTAAAATTTCGGTCCGATTAAAGACGCTGCGGCATCACCAACTCCGATTAATTCGGCGCCGGCTTCGATTTGCGCACGGGCAAAACGAAGTTCCATTTCGACAACAAACTCAAATAAATCTATGACAAAAGAGGGGTCGTCGTAAAAATCAACCATCAGGTTATTAATACCACGCAGGTCTGCTGCCTCGGCGCATGGACCTTCGACCCAGCCTTCGATTAATTTATCATTACCAACCTTTTCTCTAAACAAGGCAGCGGCATTAACCCTGTCCGTCATCCTTCCTCCACCAAGGGGGTCCGGAATTTTAAGGGTGGCAAGCTTGGTTTTGTCGAGCAACAAAGCATTTTCCTCGACAATCGCAGGCGGCTGGTCTTCGAAATACTCAATTGTAGCACCGCAGTCGGCAGCTTCACGCGCAGGGTCAGAAATACAGGAAACATAATCAAAATCGTATTTTTCGGCTGTCTTCAGCTGAGCATCTACAAGAACTCTGAAATCTGAAGCATAATTTCCATATTTAACGCCAGCGGTGTCTGCGGCAAACATCATTGTAATTGGCATCAAAGGCAAACTATCCACAGGCAGACCTTTGATTTGCGCTATGATTCGTTCTTTTCCGTTCATAAAATCCAAAATAGTTTAAACCGAGATTTTTAGTTTTTAACTACGCCTCACCACACAAAACATAAAGGCAAAAACTTTACGAAAAACAGTAAGTATTTGTTTAAATTCTAATACTTAGGACGGCGAATTAAAGATTTTTTGTTAAAAACAAATGAAAAAGTCGTAAAGGTCGGAAGAACAGGTATAGAAAAAGTTTAAAGCTCAGGATAGTAAAAAAATTAGAATTACCAAAAGGATATTAACTATTTCAGAAAGCAAATTAGAAGAAGTATTGCATTCTTCGAGACTCCGTTAAGGGGCAATTTTATGATGAGAAATATAACCTTCCTTTAAAGCCCAGGTATAAAGACGGTGTTGGATTTCGTCATTTAAGATTTCACGTGTATCGCAACCGAAAGATTCAGGACTTGACCAATAAAGTTTACCGTCAATGTAGATTTTACCAAACCAGAATAATTCTCCTTTATATTCTTTTAATTCATAAATTAACTCAATATTGTGGTGTCTATAGGTTGCAACAATCCTGGTAAACTTAGGACTCTGCTCCTGATGGACAATATAATATTTAATTCTTCCTTCTTTTGGCATACATTTTTTAAATTCAGACTGTCGGATAATATGGTAATATATAACCTTTGACAATTTAAATTTAACTCATTTTTGGAATCTTTATAGTGTCTTTCAGAAAAATTTTTATCTTATTCCACCCATCATACTTAAAAGTGGCATGAATATTGACAATGCCACCATACCAACTATGCCTACTAAAAACAGCATCACAGCAGGTTCTGCAAAACTAAATATGCGTTTAATTTTTCTTGGAACCATCTCATTATAATAACCTGAAACCAATTCAAGCGTTTCATCAAGTTTGCCCGTAACTTCACCCAAAATAACCATCCTACGAAGAATAGAAGTAAACACTTTGTGTCGACGCATGGATTCACCAATTCCTTCACCAGCAGTGACAGAATTTTCAACACCGCGGATAGCCTTTTCCACCACAGCGTTTCCAACCAGACTCGCGCAAAGTCGTAATGCTTGTAGAATTGGTATTCCTGCGCGATACATAAGCGCAAGATTATGCGCAAAACGGGAAAGGGCTATCATCCGGTGAATCTCTCCCAGTCCCGGGATTCTCAATTTTATGTTATCTATTATTTCTGCCAAAAGCGGTGATATCCTCGGCGCAAACTTGATAAAGATAGCAAGACCAATCATAGAGGTAATCCAGATCCACCATGTAGCCTTTGCGAACTCACTGACACTGAAAATAAATTGAGTCAGTGGTGGTACCTGAACTTTTGCAACTTTCATTAACTCCATGAACTTCGGAATAACGAATGTGAACAAGGCAAGTACAAATGTGGAAACAACGCCAAGGATTATTGCAGGATAAATGCTTGCCTGACGCACATCGTTTATTACTTTATCCAACCATTCATAATAATTCCGCAAATCAAGGAAGGTTTCAGGAAGACGACCGCTCATTTCACCGGCACGCACCAGACTAACTACATGGGATGGGAAAGCTTCTGGATATTTTTCAAGTGCTTCATAGAAAAGCGATCCTGCCTGAACGTCTCTGTGTATAGCCTCAAGAATCAACCTAAACCGAAGATTATCAGTTTCTTCAATAGCAACTTCAATAGACTGAATAAGCGGAACTCCTGCTTTTAACTGGACACTCATTTGTGTAAAGAAATCAATCAATGCGCGTCGTTTAACCCGCCACAATGCCATTCGGGCAGTTGCGGCTTCACGTTCAACCTCAAGCCTGCACTGAATTAAATAATACCCAATGGACTGGAGTTTTTCTTCGAGCGCAGATTCGTCATGGGCTTCCATTATACCCGTGACGTATTTTCCTTGTCTGTCAACACATCTGTAGTAATAAGTTGGCATACTACCAAATAAATCTAATAATTTAGTTACAGTTAAATTTCTACTAATCTGGTAACACGCAAAATTTCTTCTATGGTTGTTATACCTTGAATAGCTTTTCGGACACCATCCTCAAACATTGTTTCCATGCCCTTTTCTTTTGCAAGTCGCAGGTAAGTTGGCGCACCGCTTCTACGAACTATTGGTTCATGAAATCTTTCATCAATACGGATTAACTCATAAATACCAGTCCTGCCTAAGTAACCCGTCTCTTTACATTCCCTGCAACCTCTGCCACGCCACAACCTAAGATACATATCCGGTGGAGGCGTAATTTTAAGGTTTTCAAAAACCTGTTCTGGGTTTTTGATCTCCTCTTTACAGTGAGGACAGATTGTACGCACAAGCCTTTGAGCGAGAATAGCAATTAAACTTGCAGGCAGCAGGTATGGTTCAACACCCATATCTATCAATCTTGGGATTGCACCCGCGGCATCATTGGTATGTAAGGTGGAAAAGACAAGGTGACCAGTGAGAGCCGCGCGAACCATCAGCATGGCTGTTTCTGTGTCGCGTGTTTCACCTACAAGGATTACATCCGGGTCCTGTCTCAATAGTGCACGAAGACCAGTAGCAAAAGTCAGCCCCGCCTCTTCGTTAATCTGGGTTTGTCGTATTAAAGGTAATCTATATTCAATTGGGTCTTCAAGTGTATAAACGCTTCGCTCCATGGTGCTGACTTCATTAAGCGCAGAATAAAGAGTCGTTGTCTTACCGCTTCCGGTAGGACCGGTGACCAAAATGACACCATAAGGAACCTTTAAAACAGCTCTGAATTCATCGAGTATTTTTGGCGGCATTCCAAGCGCCTTCAAATCAAGGATTTGAGTTGCAGGGTCCAAAATACGAATTACAATATTTTCACCATGAGCGGTAGGCAAACAAGACATACGAAGGTTAATTTCCCTTCGCCCAACATAAATGGTAGCTCTACCGTCCTGAGGAATTCTGTGTTCGGCAACGTCCATTTCCCCCATAATTTTTAATCTTGCAATAACAGCGGACTGCATCGGCTTTGGAATTAATACATCTTGCCGCAGAATACCATCGATGCGAACCCGAACACGAAATACTTTTTCTTCAGGTTCAAAATGGATATCACTTGCCCGGTTATTAACGGCGCGGGTAATAATCTGATCGACCAATCTAATTATTGGCGGGTCAACACCTCCACCACCTTCGCCAATCGCTGATTCTGCTTCTATTTCTCGTAGTTTGTCCGGACCTTCTTCAATAAGTTTATCTATTGTTTCCTCAATTGTCTCCGATTTTGTGTAGTGTAAGTCTATAGCATTAAGAATTTCTCTTACAGTTGCAGTTACAACATTTATTTTTTTGCCCGTAATTTGCTCTAAACTATCAATGGCTGACACATTGAACGGGTCTGCCATTGCAACCGTAATAGTATCCTCGGTTTTGCTGATTGGAATAACTTGAAATTTTTTAGCAATATGATACGGGATCGCATTTAATATATCGCGTTCAATGTTAATATTTTCCAGTTTAACAACTTTTACACGGGCTTCGCGCGCTAAAAAATCAGTTATAACCTCCTGTTGAACAAAACCAAGGTCTGCGAGAACCTCTCCAAGGTATTTTCCTGTCCTTTTCTGCTCTCTTAAGGCAAGGTCTAATTGCGTTTGAGTAAGAAGCCCAGCTTCAATAAGCCTCTCCCCCAAACGCATCTTTGATGAAGATTCAGGCATTATTTATTTTAAAATTCTGCTCTTATGGTCATTTTGCACATAAATCAATTTTTAAATTTATTCATTTCTTTTGCAAAGGATGGTTATACTTCTTTTTCATTCTCGTGCATGAATCAAGCGAGAATTTGCCATCGTCGTTTTCCCAGACTTCATCGTAAATAGCTTCTGTAGGCGCTTTTTCCAATTCAACTTCTTTTAATATTGTGCCGTCGGGCTTACACTCCAGTTCAATATATTTCGGTGGATTTAAAGGTGTAAACCTATTAGATAATATAACCAATACTTTACGAGTTTCAGTTGCTGTTCGTTTTTTCATATCCTAACATCATCAAAAATGGTTTACAATAATGGCTAATTATTATAGCATAAAATAAGTAAAAATCATTAAAAATTTTTCTTGCTATCTGATATTCAATGAATTATATATTTAATGATGTCTGTTGGTGAACCAATTCAACCCAGGAGCCCTATATGACAAAGCGCGATTTAGTAGTCCAGATCAGTAAAGAGACTGGCTTAATGCAGCATGATGTTTTCAATGTTATTCAAAAAACGTTAGATTACATTTCTGCTGCCCTTGCCCGCGGCGAAAAAGTCGAGTTGCGCAATTTCGGAGTTTTTGAGGTGAAACTCCGCAAAGCGCGTGTCGGACGCAACCCCAAAAAACCCGAAACAGATGTTTCCATTCCGCAACGTGCGATTGTCAAATTCAAACCCGGTAAAGAAATGCGCGATGCCGTTCTTGCGCTTACACCTAAATTAACCCAGAATCCTGAAAATAAGAATCCTGAAAATAAATAATTTTTCCCCTCCGACTTGATTTAAACTACGATTTTCGTTTATTGTTTCACCTTGGCACAATCGTGCTAAGGTTTTTTAGTTTTATAAAAAGCATATGGAAAGATTGCCCGGATTCAGGGATTTTTATCCAGAACCACTGCCGGACTCCGATTCATGGAGTATGGCAGCACGGCGTTTTATCTTCGAAAAATGGTATCAGAATGCTATTAAATACGGTTTCGTTGAATATGACGGACCACCCTTAGAGCCACTTGAATTATACACGCTCAAAAGTGGAGAAGAGATTGTCGCGCAACTCTATAACTTTACCGATAAAGGAAACCGCGAAGTAGCGCTACGCCCAGAATTGACCCCTACTTTGGCACGAATGGTAGCTGCGCACGCGAGAAATTATAAAAAACCGTTAAAGTGGTTCTCAATGCCTCAATTGTTTAGATATGAGCGCCAGCAAAAAGGCAGACTCCGTGAGCATTTCCAGTTTAATGCGGATATAATTGGCGAGGAAGGTGTCGGAGCAGAGGCAGAACTTATTGCGCTTGCCATTGACATTCTGCGTTCCTTTGGGTTAACTCACGAGGATTTCGTTGTCCGGCTTAGCAGTAGGGCGGCGTGGCATGAATTTTTTATTTCGCATGGCGGAAAACCCGAATTTGAATACCAGTTCTATCAGGCGGTAGATAAACTCGAACGGGAATCAGAGGAAAACAACCGAGCAAAATTTGCTCAACTCGGTTTCACAATGGAGCAGATAATCGAATTCATAAAAGAAGGTAAGCCTATCGCAGGTCTTGAAGCGATTATTGAAAACCTCAGAGCACGTGGATTGGCAGGCTATGTAAAGATTGATTATGGAGTCATCCGCGGTCTTGCTTACTACACAGGAATGGTATTTGAAATATTTGACAAAAAAGGAGAGTTTCGCGCAATTGCTGGGGGTGGTAGGTATGACAATCTCATCAAATTAATCAGCAAAGGCAAGGTCGATATGCCGGCGCTTGGTTTTGGTATGGGCGATGTCGTTCTCTGCGAACTACTGAAAGAGAGAAAACTCCTGCCGTCTTTCAAGCCAACAATAGATGTTTATGTAATAATTGAAGACGAAACACTTCGTTTCGAATCGCTTAAGCTGGTGCAAAATCTTCGTGATGCAGGTTTTTCAGTGGAATATCCGCTGTCGCCGGTAAAGGGCGATAAACAATTTAAGAGGGCAATAGAATTAAACTGCCTTTGTACGTTTAACCTCAGGAAAGACGATTCAGGCAATCTTATTGTCCGCGCCAAGAATCTTCGCACAAAAGAAGAGATCAATATAAATCCTTCAGATACGGTCGGCTTTGCCAAAAAAGTTAAAAACGGGTAACAGGAGAAACCGGCTCTTAAAAAGATTTTTTATCACTGAAAATTAAACGATTCTTAACACTGTCCGTCGCTTTCGGGAGCAGTGTTGCTATGAAGGGTCTGGATTATTTTGACACCTTTAGACGTACCAATTCTGTTTGCTCCGGCTTCTATCATTGCAATGGCTGTTTTTGCGTCGCCAATGCCGCCAGCGGCTTTCACTCCGAATTTTTCTCCAACAGCTTTTCTCAATAATTTCACATCTTCGATTGTGGCTCCGCCGCTATTGAAGCCAGTCGAGGTCTTCACGAACTTTGCTCCTGAATCGAGGATTATTTCGCAAGCCCGGATCTTTTCCTCTTCAGTTAGGAGGCAGGTTTCTATAATCACTTTTACTATGCGGTCGTCTGCGGCTTCAACAATATCGCGGAGCTCGCGAAGGACTTTCTGGTTTTCTCCATCTTTTAGCAATCCAATGTTCATTACTACATCAATTTCATGAGCACCCTCGTCAACAGCGACTTCGGTTTCGTACCGCTTAGCATCGCCATCCATTGCTCCAAGCGGAAAACCAACAACACTGCATACTTTTACGTCGGAGTCTTCGAGGAAAAAACGGGCGAGTTCAACTCGGCAACTATTCACACATACTGAATAGAATCCGTACTGACGGGCTTCCTGACAAAGACGTTCAATGTCATTTTTTGTCGCCTCTGGTTTCAAAAGTGTGTGGTCAATATACTTTGCAAGTTCCTGTGGTGTTAAAATGAGACTCATATTTATCAATATTTTTGATTTGCTAAATGGACAATGTTTTTTAATCCAGCTACCATCCTCCTTCTGCAATGGCAGAAACAACTTTTCTGGCAATATCTTCGGCAATAATTGGCAGACTTTGACGTTCGCTTGACGATAAATCGTTTCCAGCATTCAAAACAGTTCGTCCGGTTACGGTTTTATTGCATATAACCTTACCTGTTAAACGTTCTACGGCTGTAATCTCCACTTTCATCTCAACATAATAATCGCGGACACTTATCAAATCATTCGGCTGGAAACTCGCTGGAGACCGATTGTATTGTGTAATTACGCCATTTAGAATAATATCGGCAGTTCCACCAGTACTAAGTTTAAAAGTCCCGTCTGTCTGAATACGTTTTCTGACAGCGCTTGTAACGGCTTCGCCAAGACGCGGTTCAATTGTCTGGTTAACAAAAGGATTTACCTGAACGGATTTTTCGCCAGCGATCGCCCCCCCGACAGGTCCCAGTTTATATCCGGCGCATCCGCTCACAAGACCAACTGTAAAAACAATCAGTAATGCAATTTTTAAAAAACCACAGTATTGTTTTAAGGCTTTTCCCATTATATTAATCATCATTTATTATTCTGCGTGGCAGTGGATGTTGTTTGCTCGGGCTGCTTTTGTGTTTCAGTTGCCGGTTTTGATTCCCCTTCCAATATGCCTTTTTCTTTAAGTTGTTCGAGCCGTTTGCGCGCTTGTGCGGCATAGGACGATGTGGGGTCTTTCTGGATTGCTTCGTTATAATAAATTTCAGCAGCCTTCCAGCGATGGCGTTTCTCATAGAACTGAGCGACCTGAAATGCCCCTCGCGCCTGTTCAGTCTTTAGGGCAGTGATGTATTTTTTGGCTTCAGCCACCCGTTGGTCATTTGGATAAAGTGCTATAAAATCCGTGAAAGTTGATATTGCCTGCGCAGCTGCATTTTGGTCATATTCGGCTTTTAAAGCCTGTTTATAATAAGCGATTCCAGCTTTAAACAGGGCGTCGGCGGCAATCTGTGGTCTGTCGAAATATTTATCAGCTGCCGTTTCATAAACTTTTACTGCCTCCGGATAATCTTTCTTCTTCTCCTTTGCCTGTCCCATTTTCAATTGAGCCTGAGGCGCAACTTCGCTGTAAGGTCCGTTTTTAACGATTTTTTCAAACATCTGAGCGGTCTTTTCCATTGAAGGATAAAGCGGTATTACTCCAAAGAGTCTGAACCACTTACCCGCGAGATATTTGTTAGCAATTTCATACTGACGCGCAAGAACTTCTTCACGTTTTGAAAACTTTGGATATTTTTCGAGAAGTTTCTGGTATTCCTTGAATGCCTTTTCGTCGTTACCTTTTGCTTCGTAGCACTTGCCCACAAGGAATTGCGCCTCCGGCGCGTAGTCAGATAGTGGCCACATTGATACAGTCCGACGGGCAGCCCGCAATGCAATCTTGTAATCTTTTTTCTCAAAGGCTTCCAGTGCGACATCCAATTGGTCTTTTGCGCGGGAACGCATCCATTCTCCTTTTGAGCCGACAGGTTCATAAATCCAACCTTCCCCGGCGCGGTAAATAAGCGGGGCAGGCAATGGATAAGTAATTCCAATAAGGCAAACAGTCAGCAATAATATTCGTATCAAACGACAATTCATGGTATTAATCCTATTTTAAGGAAAGTATTAAGTCAAGGAATGGATATTCGCTTTCCGAAAGTAATCTTCAATATAATTTCCTAATTAATCAGGATTCTTTATCCATACCATTCGCGGTCGCGATTCTGTGCTGCCTTGACTGCCTGAACGGTTAATTCTGCGTCTTCGGCAACCTGAAAATCAAACATCCCAACCACACAGAAATCCGCTCCGTTTTCAAAGGCGTATTTTAATCCAACTTGAGGGTGTATCGCGCCGGCAGCAAGCACTTTATAAGCAAACCACGGTCTTTTAACCTGATACATATAGCGGATTGTCGCTTCCGGATCCATACACCAATAGTTATCCACAGCGTAATTATCTATTACCTCTTTATTCTGGTCAGGACGTCGTTTCGACCAGTAGTTTTCGCTGTGGAGAGTTTTCATATAGAAATCTGGTTTTATTCCTGCCTCTTCGACAGCCTTGATAGTCCTTATCTCATGACCGGCAACACCAGAAATAATTCCCTGAGATTTTACAATATCAATAAATTTTGCTATGAGGTCTATTTTGTTCTCGCGTGTCCATGCGTCGCCATAATTCCCAACCAGCAACGCCCCGACTGCTCCGGTATCGACAGCTTCTTTTATGTTTTTTGAAAGGTCTGAAGGATTAGGGTCAAGTTGGGCTATATACTGTATTTTTCCTCCATTACTGCGATATTTTTTATAAACAGCCACTGCATGCGGGTCGTGCGGATTAAATATCATTGTGTTAATCCCGTATTGTTCACACAGAGCCCATGTTTCCATGATTTTTTCATCTGTGAAATACGCCTTTAACAATCTGGAAACATAAATCAAATCACGGCTGTGGGCATAGCCGCTGATGAGATTGCCGCCGCAGATAATCCGGCTTATTTTAACCTTGCCGATTTGCCCCATTGGCATATCGACCTTTGGCTGGGAGGAAGCGGATTGCGATTGGCTAGTTGATTGTGTTGATGTCTGCGCAAGGAGATGCCGTTCCTCAAAACTTGCCGCTAGCGGTGCTCCAATTCCGACAGCAATCGATTTCTTTAAAAATTCCCGCCGGCTTGTATTTGCATCTTTCTTCATAAATGTGGCTTTTTTAGTGGAATTTAAATTTAGGTTTTCTTTCCGTCAAGGTTTTTAAGACATAGTCTGATTATTTGCTCCATTTTAAATTTTTGCGAAATATGTGATTTTCATTTTGAAAGTTTCGCATCATCTGACCACAAGCCATAGTGGAATTCTTCGGGCAATGAGTTTAGCCATGGTTTTTCAGAATGCGCCTGCTGGAATCCAAAATCGAATAACGAACGCATGTATTTGTTGTCGAACATCTTTTTTGACTTAGTTGGGAAACTCTCGGGGATAAATTGCAGATGAAAATTACCGCCAAGCGACCTTACTATGGTTGATATTCTGAATATATCTGCTGCTGCATCGTATTTTGTAATTGTTGAGGATGAACGGATTGCAATTTTTGTTAGCGAAGGAGATACTATTTTTGGGTCAGGACCCAGTTTCCCATTGCGTATAACATAAACATTAAGTTTCCTACCGTCTTTTTCTATTCGATTTTTTATTTCCTTTAAATCAAGGACACCACCGGTTACAAATACCTGACTTGCCACGCCACCGTCTACGTGCATTTCTGGAAACATTACAGGAAATGGCTCGGAAGAACCCATATTTCCATTAGTGTAAAACTGCATTGGAATATACACCGGCGGGAAAAACACTGGGATTGAAGCCGAAGCAAGCATTACCTCTTTAATCAAATCAATGGCGTACTCCATATTCGTGCATGAAATTTCTGATTTACAGACTGCATTTGTGGCAATAGCGCCAATATCCCAAATTACCGGCCTTTGAGCATCAAGACTTGTAGTCTGAATATACAATCTGCGACCCTTGAGGTGTTCCCTTGCAATTTTTCGTATCACATTTTCGGACACATATTTATCAAGGAGTTTTTTGAGAGGTCTTGTCTCAGCAACGGAATCTGTTCTGAACAGTTTGAATGGACTTTTAAAACGAAAAATACTTTGGGGCGTTACGCCAGTATATGAATTACTTAGAATCTGGAAACACTCATCGTCCCCTATGAAAGCGTATGGTGCAATCAAGGCGCCTGTGCTAACACCTGTTACAAGTTTGAATTTAGGAAGTTTATTCTGCACATGTAAACCGCACAAAAATCCTGCTCCGTATGCGCCATCATCGCCACCGCCGGATAGGGCAAGCGCATTGACTTCTTTTGAAAATTCTCCGCTTCGGATTTCCTCATCAAACGAGTCCATTATGCTTTTTTGAAACATATCATTTTTAATATTTCCCCATGCACGGACAAAAGGCAGTCCTGGTGGATGAACCGGCAGTGACGGGTTAGTTATTGCGGTCTCAAAGGTACGGGCTATGCTGGTGTTCATTAACGGGCGCCGAGCTGCGCATCCGCAAAAGAATAATCCGATAATAATGAGCGTAAATACAAAGGACTTTCCTGAATTATATAAAAAATCCGAGCCCTTTTTCACGGACGCAAAGTCTCTAAAAATTCTATAGTTACTTATTATAAACCGAAACAATTCCATTAATATGTTTTAAGAATACCAGATCCTGAATATTTATAAAGGCAAAATTAATTTTCCTTCTTACTGGATTAATTTTCTTTTTTACCAGATAGGAGTTTTAAGACCAGGCTGAGGTAATTATTAAAATAAACAAAGGCAAAAAGTTTGCAGAAATAAATGGAGTTTGTTAACATTTTGTTATGAAAAATCCAGAGAAATATAAAACGATCGAGGAAGTTTTTACAAAAGGTGTTTATTTATTTTGCCGCACCATGAACAGACTAAGGCTATATACCATATTAATTGCATTACTTTTAAATACATTAACAAGTACAAGCGCGTTTTCTGCTGAAACTGTATGGCTGGATAGTCTTGATTTATCGAAAATGCGGCAGGGTTGGGGCAAGCCGCAAATTAACCGTTCAATCAGGGAGAAACAACTTTCTATTGGTGGAAAAACGTTTGAACGAGGAGTCGGAACTCACGCAAAGAGCATCCTCTGGCTTAATTTGGACGGTAAGGCAGAAAGGTTCATCTCCTACGTTGGGGTTGATGACGCAGCGAATGGTCCGGGAAGCGTAGTCTTTAAAATTTACGGTGACGGGAAAAAGTTGTTCGATTCCGGATTAATGAAACCGGGAAATCCGGCAAAGGAAGTTAATGTTCCGCTTTCTGGTATAAAGACATTATTGCTACTGGTTGAAGACGGGGGAGATAATAATAGTTTTGACCATGCTAACTGGGCAGAGGCGCGCTTTATAATGACTGAGGGCAAACCGGTACCGGTTAATGCGCCACCGGAAGAAAAGATTATCCTGACTCCAAAGCCGTCGCCATCGCCAAGAATTAACCCGCCACGTGTTTACGGTTGTCGTCCTGGTAATCCTTTTATTTTCAGAATTCCGACCACGGGTGAACGTCCAATCAATTTCGAAGCAGATGGGCTTCCGGTGGGTTTAAAACTCGATACAAACACAGGCATAATTACAGGCACTGCGCCGGCACGCGGGGAATACAAAGTCAGGATAACCGCCAAAAACAAACATGGAACGGCAACAAGCATTTTAAAGATCGTCAGCGGAGATAAACTCGCGTTAACGCCGCCAATGGGATGGAACCATTGGTATGCTCATTATAACAGAGTAACAGATAAGATAATGAGAGAAGCAGCGGATGTGATGGTTTCAAGCGGTATGGCAGATGTCGGATATATGTATGTAAGCATTGATGATTGCTGGATGAATGCTGAAAGAAATCCCGACCCAATGCGGGTTGGACCATTGCGTGATGAAAAGGGAAATATTCTCCCGAATAAACATTTTCCGGATATGAAGGCGCTTACAGATTACATCCATTCAAAAGGCTTAAAGGCTGGAATTTATACATCACCAGGACCGAGAACCTGCGCCGGTTTTTGCGGCAGTTATCAACATGAAGAACAGGATGCAAAACAGTTTGCGGAATGGGGATTTGATTTTCTTAAATATGATTGGTGTTCATACGGCAATGTTGTCAAAGGTGACCGAAGCCTTGAAGCACTTAAAAAACCTTACCGCTTAATGGGCGATATCCTTAAAAAACTGAATCGCGACATTGTATTTAATCTTTGCCAGTACGGAATGGGAAACGTTTGGGAATGGGGTGCCGAAGTCGGCGGACATTGTTGGCGGACAGGAGGCGATCTTGGTTTTGAACTGGATAGGATTTTTGAGGTTGCATTAAAAAACGCTTCAATAGGAAAATTCTCAAAACCGGGCGGGTGGAATGACCCAGATTATATTCAAATCGGTTACATCGGGGATGCGCGTACAACTGGCAATCCGCAGCCATGCAAACTCACACCAAACGAACAGTACTCGTTCATGTCTTTATGGTGTCTATTGGCGGCTCCGCTCTTCTATAGCGGTGATATGAGTAAACTTGACGATTTCACAATTAATATTCTGACAAATCCCGAAGTTATTGAGGTTGATCAAGATCCGCTTGGAGAATGCGCTACGGTAGTTCATAAGTCAGATGATACTTTCCTGATGATTAAAAACCTTGAAAACGGCGATAAAGCGGTTGGACTTTTCAATAAAGGCGAGTTTGAAACAAATGTAACAATGACATGGGAAGATGCCGGTCTGAATGGGAAACAACTCATACGTGATTTATGGCGGCAGAAAGACCTCGGGGAATTTGATAAAGAATTTACAGCGTCAGTGCCACGCCGAGGTGTCGTAATGATTAGGGTAAAATCTCTATAATAGGGTTAAGTTATGATTCCAACAGCAGTTACACCCTCGCAAGAGGTTAAGGCAGAGTATAATCTCCGGTATGTCTGGCTGATTTCGATTGCAGCCGCCCTTGGGGGATTACTCTTTGGATACGACTGGGTGGTTATTGGCGGCGCAAAACCATTCTTCGAAAGGTTTTTTGAACTGAAAGAATCTTACCTTGTCGGATGGGCAAATAGCTGCGCATTGATAGGTTGCCTTGTTGGCGCACTGATAGCAGGCGCTCTAAGCGACAGATTCGGCAGAAAACGACTTCTGATTTTCTCGGCAATCTTGTTTGCGATAACATCCATTGGCAACGGAACTGCGTCGAACTTTAATCTGTTTATTTTCTGGCGGATGCTTGGGGGCGTGGCTATAGGATTAGCATCGAATTTGTCCCCGATGTATATCGCGGAGATAGCGCCTGCCGGGATGCGGGGAAAACTCGTCTCCATAAACCAGTTAACAATTGTAATCGGTATTCTTCTGGCTCAATTCATAAACTGGATGATTGCCCGAGGTTTACCACAAGGCGCCACAGACGAGTTCATTAAAAATTCATGGTTCGGACAATACGGATGGCGCTGGATGTTTATTGCCACGGCGGCACCTGCGCTTCTGTTTTTTGTAAGCATGTTTTTTGTTCCCGAGAGTCCTCGCTGGCTTGCCAAAAACGGACAGTTCGAAAAAGCAAAGGAGATTCTGGCTAAAATCGGGGGCATGGCTTACGCAGAAGCCGCGATCCGTGAAATAGAAGAAACTCTGAGAAACGAGGTTAAAAAGGTAGATTTCAGAGAACTGTTCCAGCCGGGAGTAAGAAAGGCAATCGCGCTTGGCGTTACGCTCGCTGTATTCCAGCAATGGTGCGGTATAAACGTTATTTTTAATTACGCGGAAGAAATTTTCCGGGCAGCAAAGTATGATATATCAGATGTTCTTAAAAATATTGCATGGACTGGTTCTGTGAACATGGCTTTTACGTTTGTGGCTCTTGGGGTTGTTGACCGGGCGGGGAGAAAACCGTTAATGCTCATCGGCGCAGGCGGACTCGCCGTTATTTATGCAATTCTTGGGTATGGATATCTGACAAACACACAGGGACTCCCAATGTTGATATTAGTGCTTGCGGCTATTGGCTGTTACGCAATGTCTTTAGCCCCGGTTACTTGGGTAATCATCTCGGAAATTTTCCCAAACAGAATCCGCGGCGCTGCAATGGCTATAGCGGTTACATCGCTGTGGATAGCCTGTTTCATTCTTACATTCACTTTTCCAATTTTAAACCGTAACCTTGGCGCCGCATACACTTTCTGGATCTATGCGGCAATTTGCCTCGTCGGTTTTGTCTATATCTTTTACCGTCTCCCTGAAACCAAAGGAAAAACACTTGAACAGATAGAAAAGGAAATATTCAAATGAGAAATATGAAATCGATGCTGATTGTCGTTTTAGGCGCATTGTTTATTTCTATAAACTGCGCACGAGTAAATGCAGACGAAATCTCTCTTGCGGGACGCTGGAGGTTTAGTCTTGATCGCTCGGATGTTGGAATAAAAGAAGAGTGGTTTAATCGCCAATTGCCGCAAAGTGTTACCCTCCCGGGTTCGCTGCCCGCTCAAGGGATTGGCGACGATATTACGGTAGATACAAAATGGACAGGCTCTATTGTTGACCGCTCATGGTTCACAGCGCCTGAATATGAAAAATACCGTAAGCCCGGCAATATAAAAGTCCCGTTCTGGCTTCAACCGGATAAATATTATGTTGGCGCAGCATGGTATCAGCGGGAAGTCCGGATTCCGGAATCATGGCGCGGAAAACGGATTGTTCTTTCGCTCGAGCGTCCGCATTGGGAAACTCGGGTTTGGCTCGACGGAAAGTTTATAGGCTCAAACAATGCGCTTTCGACCCCGCATGTGTTCGATTTAGGCAGAAACGTTGAACCAGGGAAACATACTCTGACAATCCGTGTTGATAACCGGATGATTGTAAATGTTGGCAGAGATGCCCATAGTGTAAGCGACCACACTCAAGGCAACTGGAATGGAATTGTAGGCAAAATGACACTTTCTGCCACAGACCCAGTCTGGATCGATGATATAAGAATTTTTCCGAATGTCCGTAACCGTTCTATCAAAGTAAAAGGGGACATTGGCAATTTATCCGGCGGCGACTCGCGCAGTTCACTATGGCTTGCTGTATATCCGGTGATTCAGGGAGGGTTTATTGATAGCAAACCGGTTGCAGAGAAAAACCTTGATATTCGGTGGACATCGCAAGGCGGGAATTTCGAGACTGAAATTGCGATTGGCGAATTCGCAAAACTCTGGGATGAATTTTCTCCAAACCTCTATCAGTTAAAAGCGTCAATCCGCGGTTATGACACAACAAACAGCGTTATGTTTGGATTAAGAGAGGTCGGTACAGAAGGCACACAATTTACAATCAATGGTGTAAAGACATTCATCCGTGGCACGCTCGACTGTTGTATATACCCAAATACAGGACATCCGCCGCTTGATGTAGAATCGTGGAAAAAAGTTATCCGTACAGCGAAATCGCATGGATTAAATCTAATCCGGTTCCACTCATGGTGTCCGCCCGAAGCCGCTTTTATTGCAGCTGATGAACTTGGATTCTACTTCCATGTTGAATGCGCGGTCTGGACTACAGTAGGTGATGGTGGACCGGTTGACCAGTGGCTTTATGATGAGGCTAATCGAATAATTAAAGCCTATGGTAATCATCCGTCGTTTGTTTTCATGTTGCACGGAAATGAACCGGGCGGAAAAAACCATCGTCAGTATCTGAGCAGGTGGGTTTCCTATTTCAAAGAGCGCGACCCGCGTCGTTTGTATTCGAGCGGCGCCGGCTGGCCACAGATTCCCGAAAATCAGTTTCATGTTACCCCAGACCCAAGAATCCAGGCATGGGGAGGCGGGTTGAAATCGCGCATAAATGCAAAACCGCCTGAGACTGTTACCGATTACCGCGATTATATCAATGCTCGGACAGTGCCAGTGATAAGCCATGAAATCGGGCAGTGGTGTGTTTATCCTAATTTTGATGAAATTAAAAAGTATAAGGGCTACCTCAAACCCAAAAACTTTGAAATTTTCCGCGACACCTTGACCGCAAATCACATGGGCGACCTTGCGCGGAAATTCCTCATGGCTTCAGGCAAACTTCAGACACTGTGTTATAAAGAAGATATAGAATCTGCGCTACGAACGCCGGGAATGGGCGGGTTCGAACTGCTCGACCTCCACGATTTTCCAGGTCAGGGCACAGCCCTTGTTGGCGTTCTCGATCCATTCTGGGAGCCTAAAGGATATGTAACAGCCCAAGAATATAGCCGTTTTTGTAATCGTATTGTGCCGCTTGCGCGTCTGCCAAAACGTGTGTTTATGCCGGATGAAAACCTTGAAGCTAAATTAGAAATTGCAAATTTTGGCGGTTCTCCCCTCACAAATTCAGTCCTTTATTGGCGGATTGCCGATGAACAGGGAAACATTATTTCCGCTGATCGGATTACAATTCCTGTCCTGAAAATCGGCAACGACAATCATATTGCGGATATTTCGGTCAATCTGTCAAAATGCAAACCCCCGCGCAAATATAAGTTGGTTGCCGGCATTGAAAATTCAAAATTTGAAAATGACTGGGACATCTGGGTATATCCAAAGGAGGTTGATACTAATCCTCCGAAAGATGTTCTTTGTGTTAATGAGATAAATGATGAAGCAGTTGCTACGTTAAAGAAAGGGGGCAAGGTTATTCTTTTCATTCAGCCGTCGCAACTGCGGGGCGACAAATACGGCAAAGTCGGCCTTGGATTCTCCAGCATCTTCTGGAATACAGCATGGACAAGGCGTCAGCCACCGCATACACTTGGAATTCTTTGCGATCCTGAACATCCGTTATTCTCTGAATTTCCGACAGAGTACCACAGCAACTGGCAATGGTGGTATATCATAAGCATTTCCGGAGCAATGATTTTAAATGACATGCCGCCGCAATTGCGTCCGGTGATTCAGGTTATTGACGACTGGTTCACAAACCGTCGTTTGGGCATAGCCTTTGAAGCAAGATGCTTAAACGGTTCAATCTTTGTATGCAGCTCAGATTTGCCAGACTGTCAGAAAGATAATATTGTCGCACGACAATTACTGCATTGTATTTACAGATATGTTTCAGGAAAAGACTTCAAACCGAAGACAGAAGTCTCCGTCGAACAAATCAAGAACCTGTTTTCAGCACCGTCAGATGCTCAAAAACTTGGCGCGCGTGTGATTCGCTCTACACCTTTTGAACCGGATTATGAACCGGAAAACATTTTTGATAATAATGTAAATACAATGTGGCATTCTAAATGGAACGGGACACCAGCAGATTTTCCCCATGAACTTGTAATCGAGTTAAAGGAACCTGTAAAATTGCGTGGTATTACATTAACCCCCAGACAAGACGGAAATCCCAACGGATGGTTTAAAGAGATAGAAATCTACGGCTCTCCGGATAAACTTGAGAACGCCGGATTATTGATAAAAACCGAACTTGCTCCGACACCGGATACCAAAACTGTTAATTTTAAATCTCCTGTAATAATTCGGTATCTCCGTGTGAAAATCCTCTCTGCCCATTCAAAAGGACCATACGCATCGTTGGCGGAGATGGGATTTATAAAAGATTAGTTCAGTTACCTCTGCGGCTTAAAATTTGAGCATCCGTCATTATTATGCGTTGGTGGAAACCCTTTCGCATGTGTTAAAGTTAAACCAATGTCGGGTCTTATTGCAGATACTGCATACTGATAACATAACAGGAACTTCGACAAGTACGCCTACCACACATGCAAGGGCAGCAGGACTATCCGGCCCGAATAATGTAATTGCCACAGCAACAGCAAGTTCAAAAAAGTTGCTCGCACCGATTAGCGCTCCTGGCGCAGCAACATTATGCGGCACTTTAAATAATTTCATCAGGAAATATGTCAGCGACGAGTTAAAATAAACCTGCACAAGGATGGGAACAACAAGGAGTATAACACTGAACCATTTTCTGGTTAAATTGTCAGATTGGAAAGCAAAAATAAGAACAAGAGTCAGTAACAATGCCACTACTGTTACAGGATGGAATTTAGGCAAAAACTGTTTTTCGAACCATTCCTGACCACGAAGTTTAATCAAATACGGACGTGTCAGTAGTCCTGCCGAAAGTGGTATTACAATAAAAACAACAACCGAAGTTATCAAGACCTTTGCGGGGATTACGACATTTGCCACACCGCATAGGAACATAACGATAGGCGCAAATGCGAATAGCATGATAAGGTCATTTACAGCAACCTGAACGAGTGTGTATGCGGGGTCGCCATCGGTGAGGTAACTCCACACAAAAACCATGGCTGTGCATGGCGCAGCGGCTAAGATGATTAACCCAGCGGTATAACTCCGCGCTGTTTCAGGGTCTATAAAACTTGAAAAAATATTTTGAATAAATAGCCATGCAAAAAATGCCATGCTGAACGGCTTAACCAGCCAATTTACAAACAGCGTAATAAACAGACCTTTTGGCTTTTTGGCAATTCCGGTAATGGCACGGAAATCTATTTTAAGCATCATCGGATAAATCATAAGCCATATAAGGACGGCAATCGGGACATTTACCTGCGAACCTTCATAAAACTCGAATTTGCTTAGCTTTGATATTGTTTCCGGGAATGTTTTACCTACCCCGACCCCCACGACCATACATAACAATACCCAAAGTGAGAGGTACCGTTCAAAAAAATTTAACCTTTTCGGTTGAATCGTGTTCCCCATAAGCCTGATTATTTTGACTTTATAGAATTATTTTAACTTTATAGAATTATTTGGATTTACTGACTTTTGCCTGATCGCGGCGTCCTGCCGCATACGCCTCGAAAACCATCTTTATCTGATCTCTGACTCTGCGGAAAACCGCAAGTTTCTCCTCCTCTGAACCTGTTGCTTTTGCCGGGTCTTCAAATGACCAGTGGTGGCGGTTAACCTGACCTGGGAAAAACGGACAATTTTCATTCGCATTATCACACACTGTAATTACAGTTTCGATTTGCGTATTTAAAAATTCTTTCAGATGTTTGGAGCGGTGATTTGATATATCAATGCCGATTTCTTTCATAACCTGAATGGCAAGAGGATGCACGTAACCGGCTGGGTTTGAGCCGGCGCTGTGCACTTCAAGCATGTCTCCAGCCGCATTCCTTAAAATGCCTTCGGCAATGTGGCTTCTGCATGAGTTGCCCGTGCAGAGGATGAGCACCTTCGGTTTTTCACTCGTGTTTTGCATAAATCTTTAATGTCCTTTTTGATTATCTGTTTGAGCTGTTTGGTTAAATTTTTCGAAACCGGCGACCGGTTTATTTCCCCTAACACCCAGTCAATAGCGGATTTAACTGTAGGCGACTTGTTATCGGTTGCCAGACGATAGTAGACCCAACGTTCAGTTTTACGGGAATCAATAAGTGCAGCCTGTTTCAAAATCCAGAGATGTTTAGAGACAGTGGACGGAGCAAGTTTTAAAAATTCTGTAATCTGGCAAACGCACAATTCGCCTTGTTGAAGTGCAAAAAGGATTTTGAGCCGATTTTCATCGGCGAGCGCATTGGTTATGGTAAGTAATTCACGCATTCGATTTTATATTTCGTCAATTAACGAAATATCAAAACAATAATACATCACAAAAAATCTGTGTCAAGGGTCTCTATATTTTTTAGGTTAAAAATCAGATTTTTTTTTAATTTTGGGACTCCTGACTAAAATTTCCATGACTTAATCGGAAAAATCTGATATATAGATTTATATGACTCGCCATTGTTTTAAATGCGGTTGGGAATATCCATTGTCAGGGCAACCGGGACGCTCGGAAACCTGTCCACGGTGCGGCTCAGATCTTAAAGTCTGCTTAAATTGTGTCCATTACGACCCGCACGCAGCCTATCAATGCAGGGAAAAACGGGCAGAACCTGTTCAGGAAAAACATCTTGCAAACTTTTGCGAATATTTCGAGTTTGCAAAACGTGAATTCAGTCCAAACACAGAAGAATCTAAACGCGAACAGGCTGCAAGGGAACAGTTGCGGAAACTACTCGGAGACTAATTAACCCGATAAAAATGAAACCGCGCTTAAAACCAAAAGTTAGTAACGTTCTTAATTTAGTATTCATTATTGTCCTGTTAATTATACCGGCAAAATCTTTATTTTCTGAGGAAGAAATAAGGATCACACATTTTGACCGGACTGGCGCTATTTATTTAGAGAATCCGTTCCAATGCGCTGTCATTACAGTTCAATATAAAGATAAATTACCGCAATCGTGGCAAACAGGCTCAAATTATTTTTCCACTAACCGGCAGGATTCAATTTTGGTAGGTTTAGATTATTCCAACCGGTTTTTCAGAATCGCGGCGGTTGATATTTCCACAAATTCTCCGAATCACTTCACAAATCTGCTATATGCATACGGAACAATTGAGACAATCGCCGGGAAATACACTCCATCTGGTGGAAAGGACGGTGTTAATTACTGGAAACCTGAATTCGAAGACGGTCCGGCAACCAACGCAAGTCTATCGCGTCCTCATATCGCATTCGCAGATCCTTACAACAATATAATTCTCGTGGATGAAGGCAGTGATTCAGTTCTTAAAATCACTACCAATGGGACAATTCATACCTATGCAGGAACGCATGTCCGTGGGTTTAATGGCGATGGACCCGATGCCGCCACAAACCTTAACCTGTATCTGCCAAACGGTGGCTGGATGCTCGATAATGGCACGTTTTTTATACTCGACAGGTATAACAAAAAAGTGCGTCGTGTGGACACAAATGGCATTATGACAACCGTGTTTACAACAACGGTTGCGATTAACCGGGGTTTGTGGGTTAAAAGCGATGAGTCAGAAATCTATTTTTCCGCTACAACAACAGTTTATAAGTGGACGCCAACCGGAGGCGTTGTGTTAGTTCGGAGCGGGTTTTCAGACCTTGCAAATTTATTAGGAGATGAAAAAACCGGAAACCTTTACATTTGCGACCGTGGAACTCACAGAATTTACAAACTAACTCCTGATGGTAATTTAACCGCGATAGCCGGTAATGGCACAACTTCCGGTGGCGGGGATGGATACCCGGCAACCCAAACAGGACTGAACCGCCCACGTATGGTGTGGTTTCTTCCAAATAACGGGTTTCTGATCTGTGAACATGACCCTGGCAACCGAATCTGGTATGTTGATCCAGCTGGGATTATCCACCTGTGGGTCAATGGCGACGGTTCTAACGCGCCGGGTCGAGGAGATGGAGAATGGTTTTACAATAGTCCTTCAACGCCAAAGGTTTCAAAAGTCCGCTCAGTAAGTTTAGATAAAAAAGGCAATATAATCATAGTTGAAAGCGACATGGGTTATGTCCGCAGAATTAATTTTTCGCGCCTTTTTTATAACTGATTATTATCGGATACTAAACGGTTGGTTTTGCCGCCTACCGTAAAAAACGTGGTAAAGAAGGCATTTAATTTTTAAAACAGAGAATCTTAATTACAAATTACTTACTCAAAATTTTCTACTCTAATCATTACAGGTTTAGCTTTTACAACAGGCAGTTTCTCGATTTTCTTCAATGCTTTTGTCATGGCGTCATTTGGCGCCTTATGAATCATCATGATAAGAGGCACAGTGCCGCCTTCGCGAGCCTCCGGCTGGATGACAGAAGCAATGCTTATATTACTGTTGCCGAAGATTGCGGAAATCTTTGCAAGCACGCCGGGTTTATCAATTACGCTTAACCGAATATAATATTGGGATTCGATTTTGCCTATCGGCAGAACCTTGCCGTTTTTTTCATGTGGGACAAACGGTCGAAGTCTTGAACCACCATTTTTAATATCAAGCGCCGCATCTGCAATATCGCTTAAAACTGCACTTGCTGTGGCGTCTTTGCCTGCGCCACGTCCATAAAATAGTGTATCGCCGACAATATCACCGCGGACAAACACAGCGTTGAACACATCATTTATACTCGCAAGCACATGCGAATCCGGAACAAGCGCCGGATACACAGAAACCTGTACCTGAGAACCATTTAATTTTCCGGATGATTCCTTTCCATCTGTTTCAAACCGTTTAACAATTCCAAGTAGTTTTATTGTGTAACCAAGTTGCGAGGCGAATTTTATGTCCAGTTTCGAAATGTTTCTTATACCCTCGACGTAAATTTTTTCCGGAGGAACCCAGAATCCATGTGCAAGCGAAGCGAGGATCCCGATTTTATGCATTGAATCCCAGCCATCCACATCAAGCGATGGTTCGGCTTCGGCATAACCGTGTTTTTGCGCCTGCGCAAGGACTTCAGTAAAATCGGCGCCTTCCTGTTTCATCTTCGTAAGGATATAATTGCATGTGCCGTTAACAATGCCGTAAATATGAGTTATCTTGTTACCAACGAACGCCTCGCGCACAGCCTTTATAATGGGAATTCCCCCTGCAACGCTTGCTTCATAATAGATGTTGGTATTGTATTTTGCGGCAGTTGAAAATAACTCTTGACCGTAAGCAGAGAGGAGAGCCTTATTTGCCGTGATGACAGGTTTTCCAAGTTTAAGGGCGGTAAGCACCATCTCCCGCGCTATTGTTGTCCCCCCTACAAGTTCTATCACAACCTGAATTTGCGGGTCTTCGACAATCTCACGCCAGTTTGTTGTCATTATTTCGCGGGGAATCGGATATGGACGCGGTTCATCGAACTCTTTTACCGCAATTTTGAGCAGGTTGATTTTTATACCAATACGGGACTCCATTAAAGAACGGTTAAGCTGCAGGGCGTGATACACACCGCTCCCTACAGTTCCGCCACCAATCATCCCAAAGTTTACATTAAGCATAATAATTACCTATTACCATATCCACGAATTAAGTCGTTTCGCAAGTGGATTTAATTTCTCAATTTTATATTTGTACACTCCCATCCGGTATATTCCGAAATTTTTTTTCGGACAAATTTATATTCTTGCCCTGAAAGCCGTCTATCCTGATATACTTTTTCTCATGAAAAATATCAGGATAAATATTGTTAAGAATACGCTCACCATTATCATCACACTCTCTACAATTATTCCAACTGCGGTATATACGGCAACATTTGAACCAAAATGGGAATCGTTGGATAAACGAAAAATTCCAGAATGGTTCCTCGATGCAAAATTCGGGATTTTCATACATTGGGGCGTTTATTCTGTGCCGTCGTGGGGAGCGCCAAAACAATACGCTGAATGGTACTGGCATAACATTTCAAATAAAAAGGATGATAATCCATGGTGGCAACATCATAAAAAGTTCTATGGCGAAAACTTTGAGTATTATCAGTTTGCCGAGATGTTTAAAGCCGAATTCTTCGACCCTGAACAATGGGCTGATATTTTTTACCGTTCCGGCGCAAAATATGTAGTCCCGACATCAAAACATCACGACGGATTTTGTCTGTGGAACAGTCAGGAAGCCAATAAAACATGGGGACGTCCATGGAATGCTGTCTCAACCGGGCCAAAACGCGACCTTTTGGGGGAACTGGCAACTGCTGTAAGGAAACGCGGACTTAAATTCGGTTTCTATTATTCACTCTATGAATGGTTCAATCCGCTGTGGTTAACCGATAAACAAAAATACATAAACGAACACATGATACCGCAATTCAAGGATGTAGTCACAAAATACAGTCCATCTATAATCTTCTCCGATGGTGAGTGGGATCTTCCATCCTCAGCATGGAAGAGCGAGGAACTTCTGGCGTGGTTATTCAATGAGTCGCCATGCAAGGATGAGGTTGTTGTCAACGACCGCTGGGGTAAAGATTGCCGTCATAAACACGGCGATTATTATACTACAGAATATGGCGCAGGTCTTGGCAATGATGCCCATCCTTGGGAAGAAAATCGCGGAATGGGATATTCCTACGGGTTTAACAGGGCTGAAAATATTGATGACTACCGCACAGCGCGCGAACTCATCATTATGCTTTGCGATCTTGTGAGCCGTGGCGGGAATCTTCTGTTAAACATTGGTCCGACAGGTGATGGCAGAATACCGGTAATAATGCAGGACCGTCTTATTGAAATGGGCAAGTGGTTGAAAGTTAACGGCGAGGCTATTTACGGAACCCGTTACGCAGGTCGTTCGTGTCAGTGGTCGGATGGAGAACGCCCGAAACAGGAATATGGCGAGTATAAAGTAAAATATGATGTCATGCAAATTATAGGTACGGAACCCAAAGACGGAAAGGCGGTAAAACAGGTGTTCTTCACCAAAAAAGGCGATACTGTTTATGCAATCACACCATATTTCCCGCCGCAAAAACTGGTTATCAAAAAAATAAGGACATCACCGGACACCGAAGTAACCATGCTCGGGTATGATCAGAAGTTAAAATTCACAGCGAAAGGATTCGATCTTGAAATCGAAGTGCCATGGTTAACAGGTGATAAACTCCCATGTCTTTATGCTTATTCATTCAAAATTACCAAGGCACTTCTCCTACCCGAAAACGAGTAATCCACAATATTGACGGATAACATCTGGAAAATTTATCTTCTTACTATGAACGGTTGGACACTAAAAGATCAATGGGTATTAATCACAGGCGCATCAAGCGGGATTGGCGCGGCATCCGCAAAGGCATTTGCCCGAGAAGGTGCACGACTCCTGCTTGGGGCAAGAAGAATTGAACGATTAAAAGCAGTCGCAGAAGAATGCGTTAACCTCGGTTCTCCGCAGGCTGAATATAATTTCCTTGATGTTTCAAAGACCGAAAGTGTTAATAAGTTCGTTGAGTGGTCAAAAGGATTTACTGAGAAACTCGGTGTCTTACTTAATAACGCAGGCGGTGCAAAAGGCTTGGATACAGTTGCTGAAGGAAAGGACGAAGACTGGGAGTTCATGCTGCAAACAAATGTACTTGGCATTCTGAGAATGTGCAGGGCATGTATCCCTATGCTCGTTAAAAATCCGGGTTCGCTGATTATCAACATCGGTTCAATTGCAGGAAGGACTGCTTACGAAGGAGGTTCTGTCTATTGCGCCGCAAAGGCAGGAGAACTACAGATTACTCGTGCGCTGCGGTTAGAACTTTGCGGAACAGGCGTCCGGGTTTGCACTGTTGATCCAGGTTTTGCAGAAACCGAATTTTCACTTGTCCGCTTCAACTGGGACAAAGAACGCGCGGCAAAAGTCTACGAAGGTATGATTCCGCTTACTGCAGAGGATATTGCTGACGCAATACTTTACGTTGCAAGCCGTCCGGCTCATGTCTGTATAGACGAACTCGTAATCAAGCCAACTGACCAGGCGGCGTTGCATAAGATACACAGAAGAAAATAGATTCCGATAAATTTCAGAAAATTGGCTATTTAGATTTTTATAACGGTTAACCGGCATAAAAGGGAGAGAGGCGCTGCTTTTTACACATCCCTTTCCAGACAATCAAGCATGATTGCTTTGGCAAGTCGTTTCTCACCATCCGGAAAAAGTTCGCAGTTTTTATTCTCTGGTAATCTCTTTGCGCAGGTCGTAGCAGTGGTTGAATCATTGCCGCCAGCACACAAACTGCGAACCTTATTTATTGCAATGTTCACGCATTGTATAATTGCCTCTGAATTTGCCCGCCTGAATTTTATAAATATTGACGGATCAGGAAACGTTTTTGCTGATAGATACCTTAAAGCGGTATCCGTTCTTATTCCCTCCGATATTTCCGAGGAATTGTAACGGCAGGTAAGGTATCCGTAGCAGGTCATACTCAAAAGCGACGCCGGCGTAAACCATTTCGGAATATTGTAAACCGGTTTCACGATTCCTTTGTCCATGACTTCAGTCGTCGCTTCGAGGACAATCTTTATCAACGTTGCATCATCCACAATTTCGAGGAGGTTCACCGGTGCCCCTCCCCTGTTCGCACAGCCTTTTCGGTTGTCTTTGTTTCTGTCCATATCTTCTTTTCTCTCGTTGAGTTCGTCTAACTTGTTATTCATTTTCACCTAAAATAAAACACATGAATGTGACAATTCTGTTACAGCGATGTAAAAGTTTGGTTTCATTAATAAAGGCGGAAACATAACATTTTTAAGGGTTAGGCTATGCAAAATCACAAGTATTTAAAAAAACAAATACCAATAAAAATTACTTGTGTTCTAAAAATTTATTGATAAACTTTTTTTGTTCTTTGACAGGAGACCGGTTTTAATTACCGGTTTTAACCATGACTGAATGAACGGGAACTCCGTGAAAATCGGAGACGGTTGCGCCACTGTAACGGGCTACGAACCTCCTGATAAGCCACTGCGCGTAAGACTTGCGCGGGAAGGCGGAGGTAAGGTCTGATGCCCGAAGTCAGGAGACCGGTTCAGTCATGCTCGTCTGGTTCCGGATTTGCCGGAGCCACTTCTCCGTCATAGAGAAGGATGAGACCTGTCCGCTGACTGGTTTTCAGCGGGATATGTTGAATGCCTTCATTCAACCGATTGGCGGAGAATGAAGGTTTTTTTGTTTCTATATACCTTCATTCAACCGCTCTGGTCTCACAAAGGATAAACAATGTTTCACATAATACGTGAAACATAACTAAAAAAGTCCTGACCAAAAGGACATAAACATCGGAAAAACTAAAATGCTGAAAACCAAATTAATTATTGTCGGTGCGGCATTAGCCGCAATTGCAATAGCAAAATCTGCTGAATTCACGGAAACATTCGACTCCAATCCCGCTGAATCTGGATGGAGTGTTTTCGGTAATCAAAACCTCTTCACATGGAACAGCACAGACAAAAACCTGAAGGTCGAATGGGATTCCTCTAAACCAAACAGTTATTTCTACAAACCACTCGGAACAACACTTACCCGCGATTACATTTTTGAATTCGGATTTGACGTAAAACTCAACTCTATTGCGGCTGGAACAACACCGGGAAAACCCTTTGCGTTCCAGATCGCAATCGGACTCATTAATTTTACAAACGCAACAAACCCGAATTTCTTCAGAGGCACAGGAATGGATTCGCCGAACATTGTTGAGTTCGATTACTTTCCGGACACAGGTTTCGGCGCGACAATCTCGCCTGTTATAATCTCTGCAAGCAACAAGTTCGCGGTAAGTTTCAATTTCCCAATTGAAATGACAACAGGTGTTGTATATCACGTGGACATGGTTTTCATTCCTGAATCAGGAGTCCTGAAAACAGTCATGAAAAGCAATAATCTGCCATTTGTTCCTATTCAGGATGCTGTATTATCGTCGGACTTCGACGGGTTTTTTGTGGACACACTTGCAATTTGCAGTTACAGCGACGAAGGACAGGATCCTTTATGGGGTGGTTCGGTTCATGCGGATGGCATTGTGGATAATATTTACATAAGGTGGCAAAATCCGTATGCCCCAACGCTCGCCGGTACACTTAAAGCGGGTGGTTATCAGGTGAGGATTAATTCACATCAAATGTGGTGGTATACACTTGAACGGTCTGAAGACTTAAAGGTATGGACTGCAGTTTTACCAGCGACACCCGGAACAGGCGGAGAACTCATTTTGAGCGACTCCAATCCGCCTTCTGATAAAGCATTCTATCGCGTCAGGGCAGAAAAGATGCCTTCAAATTAAACAATGCATATTTTTATGGCAGAATTTATTGCCAAGCCGGTAGTAAAATCAGTTAAAAATCAGGCATTTACGCTGATTGAACTACTGGTTTCGATTGCAATAATTGCCATCCTTGCAGGGCTTGTGGCGGCGGCTCTGGCAAAAGCCAAGACCTCCGCCGCAAGCATTAAATGTGTCTCGAATTTGCGTCAACTTGGTCTCGCAGGACTGATGTACCTCGAAGACAATCAGGGACGGTTTTTTAGATTTGGTCCAACGGCAGAAAACAACGGTAAACGTTATTGGTTTGGTTGGTTAAGTGACGGAGCTGAAGGGTCGCGCGAATTTGATATTACACGAGGCGTTCTGTATCCATACATAGTCGGGAAAGGCGTCGAGATTTGTCCGTCGTTGGATTATTCAATGAAAAAGTTCAAGTTGAAGGCAAAAAATACCTCCTACGGATATGGCTATAACCTCTGCCTGTCTGCGCCGTTAAATCGTCCCCCCGTTGCGTTCGCAGAATTAACTATGCCATCGCATACCTGTTTTCTTGCTGACTCCGCTCAGGTTAATACATTTCAGCCTCCTGCCTCGCCCAAAAATCCGATGCTTGAAGAGTTTTATTACGTCAGCACCAACAGAAACGAAGCCACGGCGCACTTTCGTCATAAAAAACGGGCTAATGTTGTATTTTGCGACGGACATGTGGAAGCTGAAAACCCGGAACCAGGTTCACTCGATTTGAGGATCGAAGGTGAAATCCTCGGAAGACTCCCATACGCTGTTCTCAAAATCAGATAGTCCACTCTTAAAAAACCCGTACACGATTTTTTGAATTATTGTCAGAACCGAGGATTTATGTGTCAAATGATTGTTCTTGGTTAAATTTTTCTCTCCCCTGCAAAAACAAAAGAATTCTAATAATTGACATTAAAAACTTTTTTGATAATGTTTAAAAGATTTTAATAAATATGGCAAAGAATCTACATGTTGCTGTTGTGGGCGCCACTGGCGCTGTTGGTGTCGAAATGATTAAAACCCTCGAGCGGCGCAATTTTCCTGTCGGAAAATTAACCCTGCTCGCCTCAGCCCGTTCTGTTGGTAAAACATTGAAATTCAAGGGCGAGGACATACCTGTTCAGGAACTTAAAAAAGACAGTTTTAAAGGCATAAACGTTGCGCTTTTCAGCGCTGGCAGCAGCATCTCAAAGGAATATGCCCCCATTGCAGCAAAGGAAGGTTGTGTGGTTGTGGACAATTCAAGCGCCTTCCGCATGGACGATAATGTACCTCTTGTTGTACCCGAGATTAACGGCGAAGACGTGAAATGGCATAAAGGTATCATCGCAAATCCTAACTGCACAACAGCAATTACCCTGATGGCGCTTTATCCGTTGCATAAAGCATTTTACTGCACCCGGATTTTTGCGTCCAGCTACCAGGCTGTCTCTGGAACCGGGGCAAAGGCAATCGAGGAGTTGCGCCGTCAAGTAAAACAGATTGTTTATGGTGAACCGGTTACTATTGAAGTTTATCCATATCAGATTGCTTTTAATGTGCTGCCGCATGTGGATGTGTTCCTGCCAAATGGATATACAAAGGAAGAGATGAAGATGGAAAACGAAGGCAGGAAAATTATGCATCATCCAAACTTCAAGGCAAGTGTAACATGTGTGCGTGTTCCGGTTTACCGGTCTCATTCTGTGGCAGTGAGCGCAGAATTTGAAAAGCCGGTAACAGTCGAAGCCGCCCGCGAAGTCTTGTCAAAGGCTCCAGGTCTTGACGTGGTGGATGACCCGGCAAACAAGAAATATCCGATGCCGCTTTTCACAGCAGAAAAGGATAACTGCGAAGTAGGAAGAATAAGAAAAGACTGCGCGCTGGACAACGGTCTCTGCTTCTGGGTCAGCGGTGACCAATTACTCAAAGGTGCAGCGCTTAACGCGGTTCAAATTGCCGAAGAGTTACTCAAATACAACATGTTATAAACAGCTTAAACTAAAGCTGTAGTAAAAATTGTAAAAACGCTTTGCGCTGTTATTTGGTTTTAATGGTAACCCGGGAGACTTAATCTACTGCGGATTATTATCCCGAAATATTAAGCATAGGCAGTCTTTTTATTTATTATTTTTAATTACACTATTCGTATTTGAGTTTTGTCCCCGCTCTAACATTAGCGGCGTTCCATCTCGGACAAGGAGTTTCCCTGTGCGCTTATCCCAGATACGTGTTCGCCAACTAAGTTTGTGTTCGCTGTGGCAATCCATACAGAATTTGCCATCCTTATTTTCGCCAAGCAGGACTGCGCGGTGGTCAGGGGGCTCCTTTAAATCCTTTTTTGTTTTGTCGCTCTCGATAAGCGCGCGCCAGTCATGACAGGTAAGGCATTTAAATCTTATCGCGCCTTTATGCGGATACATCTTATCTGGCGCAGTTATATTATCTTCATCTGAACTATGTTTATCGGACTCGCCATGGCAAATAACGCATCCAACATTTGCCCTGAGGTGCGTAACTGATAGCTTTTCATCCTCGTAATTTGCATGGCAAACGAAACAACGGCTGTTATCAGCCGGCGGACCGGGATATTTTATTTTCGGCTCCTTTAAAGGAGTTTGTAATGACTGATTATCTTCCTCCTCTAACAGCAGCGGCTTATCAGCCGGAAAACAAAAGACAACACTAAGGAGGATAAAAGCACAAATAAATCTGAACATCGTAAGAAACTGGTAATTATACGTATTCCCAATCCTTAAGCCATTGATAATCGGCTGGCAACCTTGCCCACATTTCGTCTGCCGCTTTGTTAAGATAAGCAGTCTCTTTTGCATCAAGTTCTCTGCGTTCCTTGACAGCAATTGCAACGTTATCTACCTGCTGAATATTAATCAATCCCGGTATCGGAGCGGTGATTGCCGGGTTGCAAAGGATATACCGTATTGCAAGCCGGGCGCGTTTATTATCTTCTTCTGCTTCCGGATGATTAAGCGCGCTGTTACCTTTGAAGAGCGAGTTACTCGCGAACGGTTTAATTCCGAAAACACCGACCTGGTATTTCTTAACAGTGTCGAAAAGGCTATCCGTCGGCAGAACTTTTGTCTTTGCCGTGTATGGCGTGCAAACAACTTCGACTACATCAGGATACTTTTCAATCATCCATTTAATGTGCGGTCTGTCATGAGAAGAAAATCCAACAAAACGCGCCTTCCCTTGTTGCTTTGCCTTTTGCAACGCTTTCATCATTTCTTCCACCTCTCCTTCGGTGTGACGCGAACTCTGTTCATGCATCGTTATACGCCAGACATCCACATAATCCAATCCGGCTTCTTTCATGCCGCGTTCAAGGGTTTGAAGCAGTTTTTCTGCGGTGCGGAATTCAGGATTGCGCATTTCCTGTTCAAACCATGAAAAGCCGAGGTACATTTTTTCTCTTCTGCCTTTCAGCGCCCGACTGTATGCAAGAACTTCTTGGCTTGTGCAGGCATCAATGTAGTTTATGCCACGTTCGATACACCGGGATACCACATCGTAACGGTTTTTCTGGAAATCCGGATTATTAATCCCACCACCACCAGATACAACAGTATCAATCCTCTTCCAGTGTCCACCCAGACAAACGGCGGAAACCATTAACCCCGTCCTTCCAAGACGGCGGTATTCCATTTCCGGATTATAATTCAAAGGCTTTTTGGCAGGTTCAGCGCCTTCGAGGATGTTCATGCCAAGGGTTACTCCAACAGCACCTGCTGCTGTAGCGCGAATGAAATCGCGACGGGTAAAATCAAAATTCATTTTCTCTTTCATAACTATCCGGGTTTTTTTAATTATAGAAGTTGACGATTATCTGGCAATATATATTCAGAATTTTTTTCATAACTCAATGAAGGACACCACCTAATGTTGGAGGTAATAAAATATACATCGGGAAATTATATATTTATAATTTTCGTATAAACTGGCTATCAAATTATCTCAATCGGACACTCCGGAATAGAGCGAAGGAACATCTGACCATATTGTTTATTTAAAATTCTGTTATCTAAGACAACGATTATACCCTTATCGGTTTTTGTTCTTATCAGCCTGCCGAATCCTTGTCTGAATTTTAAAACCGCCTCAGGCAACGAATATTCAAGGAAAGAATTCCCACCTCGGGCTTCTATTGCCTCAATTCTCGCTTCTATCAATGGGTGGTCAGGAACTGCAAATGGCAATCTCGTAATAATCACACTCGAGAGGGATTCACCCGGTACATCAACCCCCTGCCAGAAACTATCCGTGCCAAATAAGACCGAATCGATATCCAATTTAAACTTCTCAAGCATCGTAGAACGCGGCATACCTGTTCCTTGCACAAAACATTCAATTCCCAATTCATCAAAAAATGGCTCAAGCATAGCCGCTACTTCATGCATCAGACGCGTGTTCGTGAAAAGCACAAATGCCTTGCCATGGGTAAGTTTTATAAAGTGCTGAATCCAGTGCACAAGGGCATCGCGATATTGCTGGTCGCGTGGGTCTGGCATTTTTTTGACAATATAAAGTTTAACCTGATTTTTATAATTAAACGGCGAGCCTAACTGCAGAAGAGTTGAAGCCTCTCCCCCCACCCTTCTGGCAAAATACATCAATGGATGCTCTTCGCCCATAAGTCCGGTTTTCGAAGCAAAACGGCGGATAACAGGTTCATCATTATTATCCTCTGCGTTTCTGAGCGACCGCATCCCAAGTGTTGCGCTTGTCATTATAATAGATGTGCCGGAATTAAATAACCGTTCACGGAGAAATTCAGAAACCTCAACCGGAGCTGCGCAAAGCGAAATTATCTTCTGCGTTTTTCCGCTTCTTTCCACCCAATAAACACTGTGTTCGAGACTCTGGGTCAAGAAAATTTCAATACCTTCCCTGAATTCGCCTAAACGACGGTTTATTTCGGTCAATTCTTCTCCGATTATCTTATCGTTCGTCGTTTTAATCAGGTTGCTGATCTCGGCGCGAAGATTTTGTATCTTTCCTGTGATTGTGTCTTCCACAAATTCGGTTTCGCGGATTCTTACCTCCGTCCATGAACCCTTACCGGAAAGACCGTTTTCATCTCTGCCTGAGAGCGAACGCGCCCGTTCGCGCGCGACCTTGTCAGCTTTTTCCTCGACTGCCTCAAAAAAATCATCGCTTATCTGAATCAGATCGGCAACGATTGAAACCACTTTACCATTTCGCAATGTTGCGAGCAATCCTTTCTCAGTTCGCGGATTCCAGAGTCGTTGTAAAACCCATTTTATCTGTGTGTTGGAAATATTGATTCCGATATGTTTGGAAGCGACATGTTCAAATGAGTGCGCTTCGTCTATAATTACAAAATCGTTATTAAAAAGTACGCCTGTGCTTTCACCTTCGTCCTCGTCACCCATTAAAAGGAACAAAAGACTATGGTTCATGATAAGGACGTCTGCAGCCATGAATTTCATGCGCGCGCGTTGGAAAAAGCAGACGTCGTGGGTTTTTGCAAACTCGCTTTGCGGTCCGCAGTATTTCGGCGAACAGATACCACGTTCCGAGCAAACCTGAGCCCAGACTTTTGGATCTGGCTCAATATCAAAGTCAGACAAACTGCCATCCTCAGTTTTTTTTGACCACTCCCAGATTCGCTGCAATTCCTGTTCTTCCGTTGACGTAAACAGGTTTTTCGATTGCTCCATTGCCTTGTAGAGGCGGTGCGTGCAAAGATAATTAGCTCTGCCTTTCAGCATTGCGTATTTAAAATCCACAGGCAGAATCTGCTCAAGCATTGGCAGGTCTTTTTCATACAACTGCTCTTGAAGGTTTATGGTGTGAGTTGAAATTACCGCTTTTTTACCATTTCTCACAGCAAACAAAATCGCCGGTATCAGGTATGCAAGGCTTTTGCCGACGCCTGTACCTGCTTCCACAATTAAGTGCTCGCCTCTTTCAAGCGCTCTGGCAACGGCAACAGCCATTTCACGCTGCTGGGGGCGATACTCAAAGTTTTTTGCCTTTGATAATAATCCGGTTTCAGAAAATATTGAATCAACCTCGTCTATGAGACTTACCCGCGAGCCCCCCCGATATTCAATCTGATCAATCATGCATTTTAAATTTAATTTAGGATGGAGAGTTATTCAAGGGAACGAAATGAGCTTAAAATAAAATCGCTGAAAAACCCGGGTTCTCTATTTTTTCCTCTGAACAATTTCAATCTCTGCCTTGTTTTTTACAACATGATCGGCAGGCAAAACCCCACGCCAGTTTACACAGGGATAAATTACCGCATTGCGGCCTATAATACTGCCAGGATTTAATACCGCATTGCATCCAATCTGCGCGTTATCCCCGATTAACGCGCCGAATTTCCTAAGCCCTGTGTCAATCTTCTTGCCGTCAATTTCAATGATGATATTTCCTTTTACCAATTTTAGGTTGGAAATCTTTACCCCCGCGCCAAGGTGCGCCTTATACCCAAGGATTGAATCCCCAACATAATTAAAATGAGGAACTTCGCATCCGTTAAATAAAAGAGAATTTTTTAACTCGCATGAATTACCTATTACACAATCATTTCCGATTATCACATTTTCCCGTATGTAGGCATTGTGGCGAATCTGACAATTGCAACCTATAATTGCCGGACCTTTAATCATCGCGCCGTCCTCAACTATTGTCCCCTTGCCAATAAAAACCCTGTCCCCAATATAAGCAACCCCCTCGCACCTGTTATGAAGTTCAGGTTTCACGCGGGCTAATATGTAATCGCCTATCTTTTTAAGAACTTCCCACGGAAATTCACAGCCCTCAAAAATTGAGCTATGCTCGGTCTGCTTTAAATCAAATAAATCCTCGGTCTTTAACATATTATTTAATCTAAATAATACCGGCTAAAATAAAAAGAAAAATTGTCGGACAACGAATCTTTGATTCAACTTTTATCCTGCGTTTCTGAATACATAAACATTATGGTCTGTGGATGGAATAAATAAATCTCCGGTTGGCGAGAACGCTGGACGAGCCTGAATAGAACGCTCTGTCTCTAAAATTACCTTTCCCTTTCCATTCTCGTCTATTACATGAATCTTTCCCTGTGTATCTCCCAAATAGATTGTGCCCGAAATATCCGCAGCACCCGCCGCAACCAGATATTCGCAACCGGTGTAGTAATTGTATTTCAGACTTCCCTCGACGGTAAAACACAGCGTCATTCCACGCAGGTCAAATAATGTAATTAAACCATCGCCAGATAAAACTGGACTTGCCTGAACAGATATTGGCAAAACACTTTTCCACAATACCCTGTCTGCAACCATCGAAAATGCATACAAAATCGCCCCTCTGTCGTGGTTTATAACAAAATAGATTATTTTTGCGACCTCATCCAAAACCGGCGAAGCCCAAACCAGAGTCCGTCTTGCGCCACGCCTGCTTTCTTCCTGCCTGAACATTATTGTCTCTTTTCCATCGGCTGAAACTTTCACAAGTTCGACCCCCGAACCTTCAACAGCGCGCAATGAGTAAATGTTTCCATCCGAATCACTTGCTGCACCGGAAGACGGATATAATCCGGCATTCCACGCAAATTTCTCTACCCCGTCAAAGGAACGTATTGCTACAAACCGTCCGCCCCAACTACTCAAAACCACGGAATCAATTTTGCCAACATATATAAGGTCGGATAATATCCGCGGATCGCTCGATGTTGGGATCTGTCGTTTCCATATAACCTGACCGTCTTGTGAATTTAATGCATATAAAAAACCACCCGCAGTTCCGGCAAACAAAACCTGCTTTTCTGGATGATGAACCATACCTGCAAAAACTCCGGAATCAAGTTTCATCCGCCATAATGACTCACCAGTCTGATTAAAACACGCAACCACCCCTGACGCATCGCTTACAAAGCATTTATCCTTCCCGTCAAAAACGACAGGAGAAAAGATGCTGCCGTCCATTTTTATAACAAAGGATGGTTTGCCTTTGATCTTTACTTTATCGGGGAATAGTGAACAGCGAGAATTATTTCCCCCTGCGCAATGCCAAACGCGCGGTAACGATTTCAATCTTTGTTCGTTCACGAAATTCATACGGCAATTCTCCGGAAAGTTGGTTGAAATTCAACACGGGCTTTTGTCAGGTCAACCCCGAATATTTCAATATTCTGAATTCTGTTTTCTCCAAGGCTACGACGCCGAGCAAGGGCAAGGTAATTTGCGCCATTAACAAACGGCAGGGTTTTATCCGGTGTATCCGGGTCGAATCCCATTACAGCCGCAGCGACAGAATCCGTACAAACAGGATTCCTCCCCGCAATCAGCACACAAGGTCTTGTAACAGAAACCATAGAGCCGTTCCACCATCCTTCGGCAGTCTGAATAACGCTAATCCCATCAATTACAACAAGGTCAATCGGAAATGCCGACGCAAGGTCAACAATGAACCTTGGCACATTATAACCATGCTCTCCGCGGATTGACTTACCTGTAAAAGATTCCGAGGATGTAAACGGTTTTCTTATACAATTATGCATTGTCTGGTTACGATATCCGACAGCGTCTTCGTTTGGCTCATTTTCGAGGTCATCCCCGTAAAGACTGCTAGGTGGGATACCAAAAAGATTTTTCATTCCCGCGGTTATACCTGCCGATACGTGGTTCTTTAATTTAGCGAGAGATATCAAAACATCCGTGTCCCAATAAACCCTGTTTACCTCCCACGCCGTTGCCAATTCGCCATCCGGCACTTTGACCCATGCATAATCCTTATATTCCCCTTTGTTGCGGGTGTTCACAAATTTTGCTTTACCGTTCATCACCTTATTAAAATCAGAAATGTCAAATCCATATCCGACAAATGCCTGATGATTCAAAGGCTTAAAAGGTAATTGGTCGCAGAAAATGACCTCCCGTGCTCCGTTTTCAACAAGCAATGCCCCAAGTGCCTTTGCAACAACAGGATGAACGGTAACTGTCAGCCACAACGGAATTCCATAGACATCTTCCTGTGAGGTATTCACAAGATTTACTTTTACGGTAACCCGTTTATTCCTGACTAGATTCTTTATCCCTCCGAGCCGGTCGAAAAGCATTCTCAGTGACTTTTTAACCTCTCTAAAATCGTAACGCTTACAAATTGCAATTCCTACTGGTGAGCGTTTTATCCATTGCGAACCAGAGGATGGAAATAATTCACTTTGTTTATTATCCATTTGGGCTGCTACAACAGGAAATACTGTGGAAGCCGCTACCACACCCTTCAGAAAATCGCGTCTCGTCAACAATCCCCCGGGACACACTGGAACTTTTGAAGGTTTTTCCTTTTTGGATTTCATACTTTTATTGATTAAATAAATCCGCTTTATAAAGGTTTGTCAAATACCCATTGTCAGATTCGTATGACTGAAATATCCGCACATTTCCAAAACCAAAAATCAAATCTGCTTGAACATAAAGATAATAATATGATTATGATTAATGAGTGTTATGACATGCGATTATAACCGCATGTGGATGAAAAACTGCTGACCAATTTTTTGAATATGAACTACAGAGCGTGGTTTCAGTGCATAAACGAACAGTGTAAGGCAACTTATCCGCTGGATAAGATTATTTACAAATGCGAACAATGCGGTTCATTGCTTGAAGTTACACATGACCTCGACGCCCTTAGTCACCGCAGCGCCGCGGCATGGATTAAACTTTTCGACGACCGTTACAAATCAAATCAATGGCCTTATGGTTCAGGTGTCTGGGGTAAAAAAGAATGGGTGCTTCCTAACATTGACAACAACAACATAGTTTCGCTTTATGAAGGTGGAACAAACCTGTTCTGGGCAGAACGTTTCGGCAAGATGATCGGGCTTCATGACCTTTGGATTAAACTGTGCGGAAACACACATAGCGGCTCGTTCAAAGACCTTGGGATGACAGTGCTTGTTTCGCAAGTAAAGCAGATGATTAAAAATGGCGCGCCGATTAAAGCCGTTGCCTGCGCTTCGACCGGCGACACATCTGCGGCGTTGGCAGTTTATTGCGCAGCCGCTGGCATTCAGGCAATCGTTCTGCTGCCAAAAGGGAAAATTTCAACCGCTCAACTCATCCAACCAATATCAAACGGGGCTCTTGTGCTATCGCTTGATACCGATTTCGATGGTTGCATGCGTGTTGTTCAGGAAATCACGAAAGACGAAAGTATCTATTTGGCGAATTCAATGAACTCCCTCAGAATTGAAGGACAAAAAACCGTCGGAATAGAAATTGTCCAGCAATTCGATTGGGAAGTCCCCGATGTGATAATTATCCCAGGCGGTAACCTCGGAAATGTTTCTGCGCTTGGTAACGGATTGCTGATGATGAAAAATCTGGGACTAATCTCTAAACTGCCAAGAATAGTCGTCGCTCAGGCTCAGCGCGCAAACCCGCTCTACCTTTCTTATCTGAAAAACTTCGAAACATTCGAACCCATTCAGGCTCAAAAAACACTCGCCAGCGCTATCCAGATCGGGAATCCTGTAAGCGTTCAGAAAGCCATAAGAACCCTTAAAACATTTAACGGAATTGTTGAACAGGCGAGCGAGGAAGAACTTGCCGATGCCGCTGCCCTTGGCGATAGAACAGGTATGTTTAATTGTCCGCATACTGGCGTGGCGCTGGCTGTTCTGATAAAACTGCTAAAACAGGGGAAAATAGACAAATCCGAACGCGTTGTGGTTATTTCAACAGCGCATGGACTCAAATTCACTGAGTTCAAGGTAAAATACCACGAAAAATCACTCGAATTCCCATGTCAGTATGCAAACAGACCTGTGGAACTGCCGCCGAGAGTTGATGCAGTAAAAGAAGCGCTGGAAAAAGTGCTCAAAGAAAGGGATAAAATTTTAATGGACTAAATTCCTGAATAAAAACTTAAACAGATTCAGGATTTCAAAATAAAAAATTTAGTCAGTTAAATATGTTCTAATCCCGTAAAACAGTGGTTCATACGGAGGCATTGTAACTTTTGGTTTATATTGATTCTTGCTTAATACCCGACAATTCTGGGATATATTAATTAGTAAATTGCAGTCTGATTTAATCAGCATGAAAAAACTGACTATTACATTTTCACTTGCAGAACAGTGTTTTGACGCCACACGTTCAATTGGCTTGCTTAACCTTTCTATTGGAATGTGCGAATCACTCTGCCGCAGACCGGAGGTCGAGCGTTTTACACTTCTTAGCAATGATTCTTTCACAAATTTGAATCTGCCCCCTTCTGTTAAGGTCGAAATCCATAATGAAGCGAACGGGCGCGGTCTGCGGCGAATCCTATGGGACCAGTTTGGCGCATACAAGGCGGCTATCAAAGCAGGTAATGATTGGCTGTTTATGCCAAAAGGATTTGTCTCGTTTCTAAAAAAGTGTCCGGTAAAACTCGCTGCTTATGTCCCGGATATAATGCATGATTTTTATGAGCGGACATACCCAGGTCATTTTAATCCACTCGAATGTAAATACCTGAAATTAATGCTGAAAGCAGCCGTCAAACAGGCAAAGGTAATCTTTACATGCAGCGAATTTACATCGTCTGAACTACGGGATTTATGTCGACGTTGGGGGATAGAACCGCCCCCTCTTATTGCCATAGGCACAGGCTTTGAACCAAGAGAAAAGCATAAAGGCGAAAAACCAAATCGCATTATGATGCTTGTGAGTCCATGGAAACATAAACGAACAGACCTTGCCATGGAATATCTCTCGCGCTGGGTAAAAGAAACCGGTTTTGATGGAGAAATTGACCTTGTAGGCGCCCTTCCCAAAGGAATGACACTTCCTTCTTGTGGGAAATGGAGAATATATAGCCGGATTCCTGAACCTGAATACCGCAAGATGATGGCTGCAGCACGGGTACTGATTAATTTCTCCGAGTATGAAGGTTTTGGAATCCCGCCGGTCGAAGCCATTTTAAGTGGCACGTGTTCCGTATATTCAGATATACCTGCCTCCCGCGAAGTTTTAGCCGGCATGGGAGCGCCGTTTGATAATAACTCTTATGAGTCTTTTAAACGCGCTATGGAATTTGCTTTAAATGTCCCACCTGAAAAACTCGCAGAGTGGGAAAAAACACTTCTCGAAATGCATAATTGGAAAAAGGGCGCGGAAAAGATTGTCAGGGCAATGCTCGAGGCGCAAAAATAGGAATGACCCTACAACCGCCTCCAATTTTATGGATGCAAATAACGCCATAATTAACCTATTAAAAAACCGTTGGATGCATGGTGTTGTCTGCGGGATTTTATGGGCATTGGCGTTTCCGAAGTTTGATATAGCCGGCTTTGCATGGATCATCCCCGGCTATCTTTTTCTGATAACAAGGAATTGTGAACGGGGCGAAGCATTCCGTATTGGCTATGTAGCCGGATTAATCGCTCATTTAATTTCTCTGCACTGGCTTCTGTATATACCAGTTAAAATTGCCCCTATTGCCGGTTGGCTTGCCCTGTGTGCTTATCTTGCATTATATCCCGCGTTTTGGTCTTTTTTAATCAGACTCGTCCATGAAAAATTTTTCCGTGAACAAGGTAATTTCAGATATGCAGTTTTTGCGCCGGTTATTGCGGCGGTTTTCTGGACTTCTCTTGAGATGGTCAGGGCACGGTTTCTGACTGGTTTCCCGTGGAATCTGTTAGGTGTTTCACAATACAAAATGGTGTTTATAATCCAGATTGCGGATATCTTCGGCGTTTACGGTGTTTCATTCCTTCTTGTCTGGTTCTCATGCGCAGTTGTCATTGCTTTTGAACGCCTGATTAAAACAGAGATAAAACTTTCATTTTTGCTAAGACCGCCGACAAAATGGCTTAGTCCAATGTTTTTCCCGTTATTAGCCCTTTCGGTTGCAATTTATTATGGCACTCAAAAGGTCATTTATAACGCTGCCGGACATACCCGTTCTCCCTATAGAACCGAAATCAAAATTGCCCTTGTCCAACCGTCCATTCCCCAAACAATGATTTGGGACAAGAACGAAAATGAAGAGCGTTTTAAAAAGTTAATCGAACTTATAAAGTGCGCATTAACAAATCAGCCTGATGTTGTTATTCTGCCTGAAGCAGCAATTCCGGACCTTTTCCGATACCATCCACCCACTTACAAGGCAATTACGGAAATTGCACGCGAAAATAAAGTGTGGATGATTATCGGCGCCGATGATGCCGAAGTTATTGATAATGACACAAACAAAATCGCATTCTATAATAGCAGTTTTCTGATTTCACCCGATGGCTTCATAACTGCTCAATATTCAAAACAACATCTTGTAATGTTTGGCGAGTATGTGCCGCTCTCGCGCTGGTTGCCGTTTTTGAAACATCTTACGCCGATTGGCGACAGTGAATTTACCCCAGGCAAAGGTCCGCAAAAATTCAAATTTCATATTACAAAGAACGGCGAGCGATATGATATCGGAACTTCGGTTATAATCTGTTTTGAAGATGTTATTCCGCACCTTGTGAGAAAACATGTAACTGAAGAAATCGATTTTCTCGTAAACCTTACGAATGATGGATGGTTTGGAGAAAGCGCCGCACAGTGGCAACATCTTGCGAATGCTGTTTTTAGGGCAGTCGAAAACCGTAGAACACTTGTCCGATGCACCAACAACGGGATTTCCTGTTGTGTGGACGAGGCAGGATGGATTTACAATGTGACACCGGAAGATCCCCAAAAAGATTATCGCGCCTGTGTTAAAATCTGCGACCTCCTGATTCCTTCAAGGAATCTGTGGGGCATTACATTTTACACCCGCTACGGCGATGTGTTCGGATGGATTTGCGTGGCTGTTTCTCTGAGCATTCTTCTACCCTTAATGCCGTTAAAACTAAGAAAACAAAACGGACGGGGTTAAACCCCGTCCGTATTCTAATTGTCTGTTACAATTTAATCCGTTAATCAGATATCAACCTATTCCAACTGTAATTTCGATCAGTCGAGAACAGGTTCACTCCCGTCAATCATCTTAACCTTGTTGTGCAGGAAATATTCCTTGCGTAGCGCTTTCATCAACACTTCGCGCTGGTCATATAATCTCTTTAATTTGCGCGGTTTATGTTTGGCAAGCGCATAATGGGTAAAGATTGGCATTGCAATCGTTGTGTCTGTGTAACATACCACAGCGTCGGGTAATCTGTTCGGGTCAACTTTACCCCAACTGACGGCTTCGCTCGGTGTTGCGCCGGAAAGTCCACCTGTATCCGGACGCGCATCGGTAATCTGGAAGAAATAATCCTGTCCGTATTCTTTAATTCTCAGGACTTCCTGAATCTGCGGTTCGGTCTGAAGCATAAAGTTCTTTGGACTGCCACCGCCCCACAGCACAACGCCGCTCTTTCCGCCACTCCGTTTTGCCGCAAGGACAAAACTTGTTGTCTCGTTAACGTCGATTGACGGGTTAATACGGAGCTTATTCCCACGCAACTCAACACCGGCGATATTCATTCCGATGGTCGAGTCGCCCGGCGAGGAAGTATAGCATGGAACACCTGCGCGATACGCAGCAGCAAGAATAGATACATCCTTCAATCCGTTTTTCTCTTCCCACTCCGCTGCGTACTTACCAAGCAGGTAATGCAGTTCGGCAGTGCCCATCTCCTTCTGAAATTCAGGCTGAATAAGAATGTTGCGGAGAATTTCGTCGGTAGCCATCAGGCAATCGCTGTATCCAAGGACAACATCGTAAATACGTACGATGTCATTATTTCTTAAGTCTGTATCGTCAAATTTGTAACTTCCGACGTGAATCGGGAAATTAAATGCAAAATGCAGGTCATGATAGAGGTTTGCGCCGGTAGCAACAATCCAGTCCACAAATCCCGCCTTAATCAATGGAACAATGCATGAACATCCAAGCCCTGCAGGCGTAAGAGCGCCGGATAAACTCATTCCGATTGTTACATCGTCCTGAAGCATCTTTTCCACGAACAATTGGCACCCCTCGCGCAATCTTGCGGAGTTATACGCCAGAAATACGTTATCAACCAGTTCTTCAAGCGATTCATTGCCGGTCAGGTTTTTTGGCAAAATCCGTTTGCCGCTCAAGTATTTATCCCGATGCGGGCATTTCTTCTTTTTTAGCCAATCCGGCAAGTCCGACAAGTCCTCGCGATAACGCGAATGTTTTGTAACTTTTTTAGCCATAGTATCACCTTTTACGATTTATTAAATCTATAGCGGTTTATTGACTCTTTTTATTTATTGAAAGTCAACTATTTTAATTATGGCTAATATAATAACCCATAACTTTGCAAAAAACCAGTTAAAATTCAGTTTTTTCCTAAACTGCCGGTTTTATCTTGTATAATTCCGAATTTTTCTGGACCATGAAAATTAACGTATGTAGTGTCTCAATTTGAATAACTTCTGCTCACTCTACAGTAACGCTTTTTGCAAGGTTTCGCGGTTTATCAACATCGCATCCACGCTCAACCGCTATGTAATAAGCCATTAATTGCAATGGTATTGCCGCAAGAATCGGAAACAGCGGTTCTTCTGTACGTGGCAGATATATCACATGATTCACAACGTCTTTAATCTCATCGTTATCATCCGTAGTAATCGCTATTATCGGTCCTTTGCGCGCTTTAATTTCCTGCAGATTCGAGAAGTTTTTTTCATAGAGCGAGTCTTTGGGAATAATGAAAACAGTAGGGGTCTTTTCATCAATCATTGCTATCGGACCGTGCTTCATTTCAGCAGCAGGATAGCCTTCAGCATGGATATATGAAATCTCTTTTAATTTGAGAGCGCCTTCAAGCGCAACCGGAAAGTTGTATTGGCGTCCCAAAAAGAAGAAATCCTCAGCCCATGCGTATTCGAGGGAAATTTTTTTAATATACTCGCTTTGAGCAAGAATAGACTCTACTTGTTCGGGTATCTTTTCAAGCGCCCGCAAAATCTGAACGGCGCGGTTAAGCGACATATTTCTTATTCTTCCCATCAAAATCCCAAACAATGCAAGAACTGTGATCTGCGACGTAAACGCCTTTGTGGAAGCTACGCCAATTTCAGGTCCAGCATGCAAATAAATTCCGCCATCGGCTTCACGCGCAATTGTGCTTCCTACAACATTACAGATAGACAATACTTTGTGTCCCCGTCTTTTAGCCTCACGCAAACCTGCGAGTGAATCTGCAGTTTCACCGGACTGGGTAATAATCAGAACAAGAGTATTCTTTTCGAGAGGGGCATTCCGGTACCTGAATTCGCTTGCGTATTCTACTTCGCTGGGGATGCTTGCGAATTCCTCGAAGTAATGCTCTCCGATGAGTGCGGCATGCCAGCTTGTGCCGCATGCAGGCATTACAATTCTATCTATAGCGCGCAATTCCGTCATGCTCATGTTCAGACCGCCAAAGGTCGCCGTACCATCCTCGAAATTGATTCGACCGCGCATAGCATTGCGGATTGTCTTTGGCTGTTCGAATATTTCTTTCAGCATGAAATGCGGGAAATTCCCGCGTTCTGCTGCTTCGGGGTCAAGCTCGAGTTTGCTTATCTGGATTTTAGCAGTATCCGAACCAAGATTCGCCAGTTTTATCCCCTTGTTCGTAATTGTTGCCACATCATAATCGTTCAGATAAACTACGTCGCGCGTATAAGGGGCAATAGCCACTGCATCGCTGGCAACAAAATGTTCATCTTCCCCAACACCGATAATTATCGGAGAACCACGCCTTGCTGTAACAATAACGTCTGGAAAATCTGAGCATATCACGGCTATCCCATAAGTGCCAATTACCTCTTTTAACGCCTCGATGACTGCTTTTGTCAGGAGAGTTTCGCTCAGTCCACACTTGTCAGAATGGATATTATTTTCGGCTTTTAAGCGTTGGTAATGTTCTCCAATAAGGTGTGCAAGAACTTCGGTATCAGTCTCGGATTCAAAAACATGGTCTTTAAGTTTCTGTTTCAGACGGTCAAAATTTTCTATTACCCCATTGTGGACAACAGCGATGGTTTTACTCTGGTCAAAATGCGGATGCGAGTTTTTGTCCGAAGGCACTCCATGCGTCGCCCACCGCGTATGACCAATGCCAATAGTCCCGCAAAGCGGTCTTTCACGCATCAGTTTAGATAGGCCATCGTCAATTTTTCCCTTCTTTTTATGAAATTCAAATTTTCCGTTATTGATAACGGCAACGCCGGCGCTGTCATACCCCCGATATTCAAGGCGACGTAACCCTTCAAGCAAGATTGGAGCCGCGTGCCGCACCCCCACGTATCCTATGATTCCGCACATACATTAATATATTAAATCCACTTCTTTTAATAATTAAAGAAAATTTTTCGAAGTTTATAATTACAAAACGCGCGGATAATTATTGCATCTTTCGCCAGAAAGCCTCAATTTCCTCGAGTGTCTTACCTTTTGTTTCCGGCACGTATATCAGGATAAATATAAAACTTAACAAACTGCAAAATCCGTAAACCCAAAAAGTCTTTGCAGGTCCTATTGACTCTTGAAGCATCGGGAAAGTCTGAGTTACAACCCAATCCGCAAACCACAGCAGGAATATCGAAACTGCCATAGCCCTTCCCCGAAGTTTTGTCGGAAAAATCTCCGAATTAACAATCCATGAAACAGGTCCCATTGCCATCGCAAAAGCGGCAACAAATGAAAGAACCGCCATCAACAGTAACAAACCGCTGATATTTTTGAAAAAGAAATATCCGATTAAAACATGAGCGATTGTTTGGGCTGCCGTGCCGATCAACAACAACGGTTTCCTTCCGAAATTGTCAACAAAGCCGATTGCCACAAATGTGAACAAAAGATTGATGGCACCTACAATTACAGTCTGCATAAATGCGTTATCCTGAGCAACACCCGCTGCCTTGAACACCTCAGGGCCATAATACATGATTGCATTTATGCCGCTGAACTGACTGAATATGGCAAGCAAAGCCCCGACGACAAGCGCGCGCAGATATCCGCCGCTAAACAATTCGCTCCATTTGCCCTGTTCTTCTTTTAAAGATTCACGAATCTGTTCAATCTGCTTTGCGGCATTTTCAACACCCCCAATCTTTATGAGTATGGCGCGGGCATCGCCTTCCCTGCCTGCTTTCATAAGCCAGCGTGGGCTCTCTGGCATTAACATCATAAGGATGAAAAATAGAAGCGACGGCAATACAAGCGAACCAAACATCCATCGCCAACCCGTATTTACATTCCACTCAAAATCGCCAATCCTTTGAATCTTGTAATTTACGAAAAAGACAATCAATATCCCGATGACGATTGCAAGTTGGTATAAAGCAACGAGACGCCCTCGACTTTTTTCGGGAGATATTTCGGCAATATAGATTGGCGACAGTATTGAAGCCGAACCTATGGCGATACCCCCTGCAAACCTCGCCCATGCAAATTGTGAAAGAGAATGTGGCAGCGCTGAGAAAAGCGAGGAAATAGCAAACAATAGACCACAAAAAGACAAACTCCACTTCCTCCCAAGCCTGTCACCGAGCGGACCCGAAAGCATCGCGCCAACCATGCATCCTACAAGCATGCTCGACGCCGCCCAGCCGGTCAAATCCGCGCTCAGTTTAAAATGAACCTTTAAAAAACCGATCGCGCCGGAAACCACGGCAGTATCGTATCCAAACAAAAATCCGCCTACTGCCGCAACAAGACTAATTAAAACGACGTAACCCTTCCGGTATTCCGTATTTCCCGAATTCATAATATCAAAGGGATTTTGCGTTATTTACCTTAAAAATCAAAAGAGAATCAATAAGAAAATATCCCAGAAAAAATAAAAATGCCAACGTGTATTAAAAAACGCTCATCAAAACCTTATCCATTCACATCTGGCATACTGGTAATAATTAAGATAATATTGTACCTTGATTTCGAATGGTAACGGGAAAAGTAAATGCGAAAATATTAAGGGCAATAGAACCGGAAGAAACCGAAATTGCCGTAGAAGAAGCCGTCAGATTACTAAGAGCCGGCGAAGTTGTTGCCCTGCCCACAGAGACAGTTTACGGACTTGCTGCAAATGCTTTTAGCCCTGACGCTGTGGCAAAAATTTTTAAAGTAAAAGGCAGACCTTCCAGCAATCCTATCATTGTCCATGTATCATCAATTTCAATGGCGAAAAAATGTGTCAGACAATGGACTACCGACGCGCAGAAACTCGCAAATAATTTTTGGCCCGGACCGCTGACCATTGTCCTTCCTAAATCTGATATTATACCCCCGATTGTAACTGCCGGTGGCGAAACTGTGGGTATTAGATTCCCATCACATCCTGTAATCCGGAAAGTAATTGACAAATGCGGATTTCCGTTAGCCGCACCGAGCGCGAACATCTCAAGCCGAATCTCACCCACGACCGCAGAACACGTATTCAAACAACTCGGCGATAAAATTAAATTAATTGTTGACGGCGGTCCATGCGCTGTCGGCATTGAATCAACTGTATTCGACATTACAAGTCAACCTCCGAGAGTCTTGCGTCCGGGTATTATTCATGAGGAATCGCTCTTTGCGGCTCTCGGTAGGAGAATTCAGCCAGCAAATTCCACTGATGCACAATCCGGCGTACTACGAAGCCCGGGTCTTCTGAAGAAGCATTATGCCCCGTTGGCAAAACTTATCTGTATGGAATGGAAAACATTGGATGAATTGATGACAAATTTAAAAGACCTTGGGTGCGATCCAAAATATACAAGAATACTCGCATACTCAAATCTGCCGCAGGATTTAGAATCATGGAAAACAACGCTAATGCCGAAAACAGCCACTGCTTATGCGCGCGCGCTTTATGCTGAACTCCATAGGTGCGACGAAGAAGGAGTCCGATGGATTATCGTTCAGACGCCGCCACATCTTCCCCAATGGGAGGCTATCCACGACAGGCTCCGACGCGCTGCTGCAACATGAGTCTCAAATCAAAGCGGTTTTTCAGGCAATTCTAAAACCTTATGCAGAAAGGTAAAAAATAACTTCATCAAGAACCTTTTTACTTTGCCTCCATTAGCCGGTCACACAAACGAAGGTAAAGATTGTAAATCCTATTGACCATCTCTTCTTCAGAAAATTTTCTAATTGCTATTTCACGTCCTGATTTGCCAAGCGACTCGCGCAAAGTGGGACTGCTGATAAGATAAGTCAGCGCTGTGGCAAGCCGCTCAGTATCTCCAGCAGGAATTAAATAGCCGGTTACCCTGTCTATACATGCCTCCCTTGCCCCATCGCAGTCGTAAGCAACCACCGGTTTCCCGGCGGCAAGTCCCTGCGCTATTGAACGCGGAAGTCCTTCGCGACGCGACAAATGAACAACTATATCCATAATTCCAACAAGCGATGGAATTTCTTCGGGTGGCACAAGTCCTGTGAAAATAAATTTATCTTTTAACCCCGAACTTTCGGCAAGCTTCTTAAATCTCTCTTCCCATTCGCCCCCGCCAACAAGCATAAATTTAACTTTCGGAAATTGTTTTGTTATTGCAGGAGCGACAGCAAACAGGTCGTCATGCCCTTTTAATTTAAAAAGGCGAGCAATCTTCCCGATTACAATCTCATCCGGCAAAATTCCATAGCGTGCCCTTAATTGAGGGTCATTTCTTGCCGTTAAATAGGGTTCAAGGTTGAATCCGCTGTAAATCTTTGAATATTGATTCTGTCTTCCAATTCCAGCCTTTAAATACTGGTTTATCATCGCCTGAGAAACAGCAATAAAATGCGTGGTATATTTCCCGGCAAGTCTTTCCGCAGCCAAAAAGACCATGTTGGCTACCCTGCCCTGAAAATTCCCGAACGACGGACCATGAATTGTGTGAATAATTATAGGTGTCCCGGCAAGTTTCGCCGCAATCCTTCCGATAACACCCGCCTTGCCACTGTGTGTGTGAACAATATCAGGCTTAAGTTTTTTAAGCAACCATACGAGGTCTCTTAATGCCAAAACATCTTTAATTGGATGAACCGGTCGGATAAGATGCGGCGTTTCGTAATAAATCCCCGGGATACCAGCAACTCTCCCGACTAACGAGCCTTCAGGTCCGCTTGTAGGACCTGATATAAGATATACATCTACGTCGGGTTTTTGCCTTAGCCCTAATACTGTGCTTATTGTATTTTCCTGAGCCCCGCCAACAATAAGCCGGGTAATAATATGGACAACTCGCATCTTTGAAAGTGACCTAACCGCTTACAGTTATATTATACAACACTACTGAAATTTCAGGCTGGTTTGGACTTAATCTGTTTTAATTTTTCCTCTACCTGTTTCCTTTCTGTTAAATGCTGTGGGGCATACTGCAGGTATAATTCAAAATGTTTTATCGCCATTTTTGCATCTTTCTTACGGAAACCAATTTCACCGAGTCCATAATGCGCCGTGTAAAGTTTAGGATAAACGTCTAAAATCCTCTCATAATCCCTTTGAGATTCATCTAATTTTCCGATTTGCAGATATGCAATGGCGCGGTTCAGCAATGCGGCATAGTTCGACGGCTGTTTCGTGAGAACCTTTGTCAGTATAGCAATAGCCTCATCAAACTTATTCATTTTCATAGCCAGAACGCCCTTGTTTAAAAGCGCGTCCATATCATCAGGATTTAATTCAAGCTGACGGTCAATTATCGCCATCGCATTTGTAAACATATTATAAGACATGTAAATCTGCGCCGCAGTTTGCAGCGTTAAAGGATCTTTTGGATTCTTCTGAATCAGATCGCGCAGAATCCTTTCGCCCTCGGCAATCTGTTTTGCAGAAAAGTAGGCAGAAATCTCCATGTGTGCCAATGCCAATGCGTTGGTTGGATCCTGCCAACGTGGGCTATTTTCGGTTTTAAGTTTTTTAACTTGCTCAAGTGCAAGGTCGCTCCGTCCCATTTGAATAAACAGGTACCCCATCTGAAGCCCTGCCTCGATATTGTCCCTGTGCAATGAAGCCACTCGGATAAACTGCGATGCCGCCTGACGCAATTGTCCGTTCTGGAAAAATGTATTTCCGACAATGAACGAATACACCGGATGGTCAAACGAACCGTGTAGTTTCATAATTGTATCTATTGTCCTGAGCGGGGCAAACCTTTCCCACATATCCTTTTCTATACTGATTGGAGCAATCTTCCCTGACCTCAATTGTGTATTGAACTCAAGATTCACTTTAGCCACTTCGTTTTCCGGATTCACAGCCATAGCAAGACTAAAGAACTTTGCAGCATCTTCCAAACGGTTGTTTCTTTGAAGTTTTACCCCCCATTCATTAAGCGCCTTGGAATAAACCTGACGCAATGCCAAACCTTCGGGTATTTTAAGCAACGCGGCTTGTCTGACCAGAGAAAACGATTCTGCTTCGGTCTTTTTCCAGAATTCCGCATTGAATTTTATTTCTTCATCTGTGACAGGAGGCGGCGTAAGCTCCTGCATATTATATGGTTTTAATTCCCAAACAAGACCGCGCGTAATTGGATAAAACGCCTCAAAATAATAACCGAAACTCGGATGTAGATAATATACTGGATGATTCTTTGAAAGAAACTGAATTTGATTGATTAGAACAATTGATGCTATGGGTTCAGGAAATTGGTCGTAGTTTGTTATCGCTGGCCAGAGACCAGCATATTTTGCTGCTAAATATTTCTGATAATCATGGCGGACAAGTTGTGATGAATGCAGCAACAGACAGTTAGTCTTGCCATTTTCCAAAAGATTAAATCCAGTAATTGTCAGTAACGATATATCATCGCTTATAATAACAGGTTTCTTTTCCGTATTTAGTACGGAAGCAAGTTGATTCGCAAGCAACTTAATAGCCCCGTTATTATATGCCTGGATTTTTGGCAAATTTTTCTGAACAAGAGCAACCGGCGTTACGACAAGCGATGCAAAAGCCACACCAGCAATCAGATATCCAATGCCCACACCGATTGCGCTCTGGTGTGATGCCCCCTGTTTCTCCGGCAAAAATACAAGTATAAGGTAACCTGTCAGATATCCGATGCAAAGCGCGGTAATGTAGAAAAACGGAAGGAACTGAAGCGGAGTTGCTTCCAGCGCCTTTTGATAAAACGGCTCATAAATAACCCATAAGCAAACCACCCAGAACGCAAGATGAACAAAACGGAATATAATCCGGTTCAGAAAGTTCGATACAGGGCTTACATCCCCTTCGAATGTAGGCCATTTTATGGAAATAAACAAAAGCGGCAACAACGATGTAAGGGACAACAAAAATACAGGCCAGCGGAATCCCCGGAAAAATAATAACATTTTTTGCTGTCCGATTTCACCTTTAAGAAGCTCCCAGAATGTATATTGACCGGGATTTTGAATTAAAGTCAGAACAGGAAGGAACAAATACATAAGGAGACCAACAATAAACAATCCGATGAATTTTCCGAGGAATTGTAGATTGAAAAATTCTATGCCCTTAATCCAAATAACTGCAACTGCAGCGACAGGTAAAAACCCAATCATCGCCCAGTTGTTTGTCATGGACAATCCGTAAACAAAGGCAAATTTATAAAGCCATTTATCGTTTTCTCCAATCCGGTATTCAAGTAAGCAACGGATTAAATAGGCGAATATGAACAGGTCGAGCATTTCCCCGACATTTGAAATTGCATTTCTCCAGAAGGTTAGATGAAGTCCACATGCTAAAACTGCAACCAGAGGCGGCAACCACGCCCAACGCGTCGAAAGAAGCCCAAATTCGTTTTTCTCCCGCGAACGCTGGTCGCGTGTCCTGTCCTGCGGAAATAAAATCACCGAACGGGCAAGCATCCCGAGTGCCCCTGCTGCAAGCAACGCGGAAATTATATTCAACACAAGAGGCTGAAGTTTATACGGGAACAATTTTGCCGGAAGCGTGATTATATATGTGAGTGGAGCCATCACAGTTGGTGCCCACTCAAGTCCGGAAACCCGACTTACGTGAGCAATGTTGCCCGTCGTAATCCACGTGTTTAAGGTAAGGAGATATCCTATCAGCGCAGCTACTGCAATAATCCATGGCAATACTGCCATACTATGACCACCTGTGTTTGTATTTTTTGTTTCCATGTATCTTACATTAAATAATTGATATGAACTTATTTTTAAAGGACAAAATAAAACTAAGTTTGCCTAATATTTTGACAATATTGTACCGCAATTGTTTATTTATTCTTCTCTAAATCTGAAATTCCCCGTGATTTTCTTCGATCACCTTGGCAGTCTGGATTATCGTCTCTTCAAGAGAATAACGCGGATTGTAACCGATTGCAGACCGGATTTTCGAAATATCTGGCTTTCGCCTTTGCATATCCTCGAAACCGGGAGGATACGCCTGTTCATAAGGAATTAACCGGATTTCAGATTTTGAATTGAGAGTCTTAACTACAAGTTTTGCAAGGTCGAGAATACTGATTTCACGGTCAGAGCCAACATTATAAATTTCGTTACGTGTTTTTTCGGATTTCATCAGACCGGTTAATGCCGAAACCGTATCAAGGACGTTGCAAAAACACCGCGTTTGTCTTCCGGTTCCGTAAACAAACAGAGGTTCATTTTTTAATGCGCGAGAAATAAAACGCGGAAAGACCATTCCATATCTGCCTGTTTGTCTCGGACCAACAGTATTGAAAATCCGCGCAATCGTTACAGGAAGACCATGTTCAAAGGCATGTGAAAGCGCAATAAATTCATCCATCAATTTTGAACATGCATAACTCCAGCGGATAAGATGGGGCGGTCCAATGAGCAAGTCATCATCTTCAGAAAACTCTTTCGCCTTGCTTTTTCCATAAACTTCCGATGTTGACGCAATTAAAATCGGCACTCGGGATTCCTTTGCCGCGTTAAGAACTGCCATTGTTTCAATTATGTTGTTTTCGATTGAGCTAACCGGTTTTTTCAGAACAAGTTCAACACCCACAGCCGCAGCAAGATGAAAAATAAACGTCGCTTTGCTGGCAATTTCACACAAATCAGAAATTTCAGAAATTTTTCCACGAATGAATTTTAAATTAGGATTATCAATAACATTTTTTAAATTTTCAATCCTTCCGGTTGAGAGATCGTCGATAACAGCAATTGAAAAATCCTCGCTCAACAGCCGTTCAACAAGATGTGATCCAATGAATCCAGCCCCACCTGTTATAATTATTAATGGCTTGTCATCCATACAGTTAATTTCCGCGATTATAGAAGTTTTTTAATCCATCAGCAATAGCCATTGCAACTTCCTGTCGATATTCACTGCGATCAATCAAAGCCGCTTCATTTGGCGACGATAAAAAACAGACCTCAACAAGAACCGCAGGGCAATTCTGGTTCTGGAGAACTGCCATGAATCGCGCCCGTCGGACACCACGATCAACTGGTCTTAACTTTTCTATCAAGCTCTTGTGGATTTCGGCAGCAAGTGCCACGTTTTCAGAGTCAAATTTATTGTTCATATAATTTGTAGTCACATTATCAGCGTAACCGCGGGCAAGGGTCGAAGCCGTGCCGTTCGGGGTTAAACAATAAGTCTCAAGTCCCTGAACATTTACAGATTTATCGAAGTAGTTCAGATGGATACTTACAAATGCGTCCACATTTGAATTTTGTGAAAATGCTGCGCGTGAGGTTAGTTCTATGCGCGCATCATTCGTCCTTGTTAAAATAACATTCCAACCTTGTGCTTGCAGTAAAACCGCAAGTCGTCTGGCTATATCCAAAGTGTATTCCTTTTCAGGCTTTTTATTAAATATGCTTATAGTTCCAGGGTCATTTCCCCCATGCCCAGGGTCAATCACAATCGTCGGTTTTTTCCCGTTTATAGCAGGTTTGGTTTCCATTAATGGTTTTATTGTCGAATCAAAATCTGGACTATAAATTAAACACTTCCCGTTTTCCCATCGTGGACTATATCCAAGATATACATTAATTCCTTCATATTTGCACCTCTGAGTATCTTCGGTAAGTTCCAGACGCCGGTTCCCTTTTGAAATAATACATCTTTTTGGATAGACCTCGTTTGAATAAACTAAAACCCACCCCGTTTCCGCAACCGAATCAATCGTAACCCATCTGTTAGTCTTCGGCAATACAACATTATTTGTCTTCTGCGAATCAGATTTTACCGGTAATTCAGTTCCTGCGGGCTTAATCGTTCCCTGCGTGTTCGTATTACTCACAGTAGCAGGAACAACATTTGTTCTTTCCTCTGACTGAAAATCCATCCGGGTCACAGCAACATCCTTCCTCGTCGTCCTGCAACCCGTTGTCGTCAAAACTATTACAACCAGAAAAACAAAAAACCTCATACCTTAAAAAATTTGTTTTTGTATTTTGCAATTCCTGTTTCTTAAAACAAGCAAGAATCACAGAATTTTTTTACTTCTCCTCTGATTCAATTCATCATAATTATCCATCACAGCACTATTGCGGCTTAATCTATTGATATAATCCACAACATCTGGTTAATTCTAATCATGAACGCGAGTCTTGTGGTGAACGAGATTTTTTTGAGCATTCAGGGCGAAAGTAGTTACGCCGGTTTACCGTGTGTTTTTATCCGGTTGACCGGATGTGATCTCCGTTGTTCTTATTGCGATACCACTTACGCGTTCAGTGAAGGCTCACGTATGACTATTGATGAAATCTGTGACACAGTATTACGGTACTCCGTCAGGTTTAACAATATTAAAGCAAAACCAAAACTTCCAATAGTTGAGGTAACAGGCGGCGAACCCCTTTTGCAAAAAGATACCCCCATTCTCCTGCAAAAAATGTGTGACGCTGGTTTTACTGTTCTTTTGGAAACAAGCGGTGCACACGATATTTCAGTTACACCTCCTGATGTTATAAGAATCATGGATATAAAATGTCCGGCAAGCGGAGAAAGCAATAAAAACCGTTGGGAAAACATTGATTATTTAAAACCAAAAGATGAGGTTAAGTTTGTTATCTCGACCCGTGAAGATTACGAATTTGCAAAAGAAATCATCAAAAAATACAGTCTTTGTGAAAAGTGTCTTGTGCTGTTTTCATTGGCTGAACCCCTTCCGGAAAAACTAAAACATCCTTCGCTAAAAACCCCTCCTGCAGGACACCACCCAATAACCAAACAGGAATTGGCGGAGGCGATTATTAGTGACGGATTACCTGTGCGGTTTCAGATTCAGTTGCATAAAATTATCTGGGGCAGCGAAACAAGAGGAGTCTGATAAAAATGAAAGATAAAATTAAATCCTCTGAAGATGTTCTCGACCTTCTAAAAAAGTACGAGTCGCGCAACATTACATTTATCGACCCTGACGGTTCATTCCCGATTATCTGGGAGAAAGCCGGCGGCGTTTATGTTTACGATATCGAAGGACGACGGTACCTTGACCTGACCGCTGCTTTTGGCGTGGCTGCTGCAGGTCATGCAAATCCGAAAATTGTCTCAGCGGCAATCAATCAACTACGAAAACTTCCGCATGCTATGGGCGATGTTCATCCTCATAAACTCAAAGCAATGCTCGCCCGCAAATTAAGCCAGATAACTTTTGAAAAATGGATAGAGTGCGAACACGGAAAAACAATTTTTTGCAATTCTGGGTTTGAAGCAGTGGAGGCAGCTCTCAAAACAGCCCATCTTGCTACAAAAAGGTCAGATGTAATTGCTTTTGAGGGCGCTTACCACGGTCTCGGGTATGGCGCTTTAAATGTTACGTACCGCGAATATTTCAGAAAACCTTTTTTCGAACAACTCGGAATGTTTGGTCACTTCGTCCCGTTTCCTGCAACCGATGAAGAATTTGAAATTACAAAGAAAAAAATAAACCAGTTGCTTGGCAAAATAAAATTAGGCGCCATACTTGTTGAACCGGTTCAGGGAAGAGGAGGAATCCGCATCCCGCATCCATCATTGTTAGAATTCCTCCGCAAAGTCTGCGACGAACATGGCGCCGTTTTAATTTTTGACGAGATTTATACCGGAATCGGAAGGACAGGAAAGATGTTTGCCTGTGAACACTTCAATGTCCACCCTGATATAATTTGTCTTGGTAAGGCGCTTACGGGCGGATTCCCTCTCTCTGCATGCATCGGCAGAGCCAGTTTGATGGATAAAGCGTGGGAACCGTCAAAAGGTGAAGCACTTCATACAAGCACATTCATGGGAAACCCGGTCGGCTGCGCAATGGCATTAGCATCGCTTGAAGAGGTCGAAAATAAAAAACTTCCAGACCGCAGCGCAAAACTGGGTTCTTTATTGCTAGATAAATTAAAATCCTTTTCTCCGCCAGGTGGCTTTGTTTTTTCTGCCCGTGGTCTTGGTCTGATGGCTGGGCTTGAAATCCGTTTCCAAAACTCAACACCTGCAACAGATCTTGTGTATAAAATTGTTAAAGAAATGTTAAAACGCGGTTATATCCTTCTTCCCGAAGGCGATGCCGGGAATGTGCTAAGCTTCACGCCCCCGCTTATAATAAAATGGAATCAATTGCAAAAAACCTTAAAGGTGCTTCAGGAAATCATTGAGTCAATCAAATGATATTTTTAAATAATAACTGTAAGACATTTATATCTTATCCGGATTAAAATTTATGATAGAAATTGACGGCGCATACGGAGAAGGCGGCGGACAAATATTACGAAGCGCATTGACCCTTTCAGTTATAACAAAAACACCAATCAAAATTTATAATATCCGCGCAAAACGTGAGAATCCGGGATTGCAACCCCAGCATCTTGCAGCTGTCAACGCAGCTGCTCAGATTTCTCAGGCAGAAATTTCCGGCGCGCAGAAAGGTTCTCTCTCCCTTGAATTTTACCCACATCAAATAATACCGGGAGAATATCATTTTGCAGTCGGGACAGCAGGTTCTGCAACACTCGTTCTCCAAACAGTTCTGATGCCGCTTGTTCTTGCAGGCTCTCAATCAAGTCTTGTGATTGAAGGCGGTACGCATAATCCACTGGCTCCTCCTTACGATTTTATTGCAAATACTTATTTGCCGTTAATAAATAAATTAGGCGCAGGCGTAAAAACCAAACTCGACAGATATGGGTTTTATCCATCCGGCGGTGGCAAAATACGGGTCGTGATTAGCCCCACTCAATTCGGAGGCAACCTTGAAATAATTGATACCGGACATTTAATATCAATCCGAGCCGTGTCGATTGTTGCTAACCTACCCGACCACATCGCCGAGCGTGAGTTAAAAGTCCTGAAACGCCAACTTGAGATTGACCCCGAAAAATGCGAAATCCAAAGAGTCAAATCCAACTCAACAGCAAACGTGGCGATGGTATTCGTTGAGTATGCGGAACTTACCACTGTATTTATTGGATTCGGTAAGTTAGGTGTTCGTGCCGAACAGGTTGCAAACAATCTTGCAAAAGAAGTTAGGGATTATCTGGATAACGGTGCGCCGGTAAACGAATACCTTGCCGACCAGCTTTTATTACCCATGGCGCTTGCTGGCAAGGGCAAATTTGTAACCTGTGGCATATCCGAACACACAAAAACCAATATATGGCTGATTAAACAATTCCTACCAGTAGAAATCAGAATAGAACCCTTCGACGATAGATCTTTTTTAGTAACTATAGAAAAAATCTGAATAGCAGAAGCCTGATGAAAATCTTTATCCCATTTTATTTAGGCACATTTCCATTAAATAATTGCTTAGGGTCATTATATTAAAAAGTGATATTCAAATTTTTCATTTTGATTACGCCAAGAAAAAACTTTGAAAAATTTCTCAGATGAAAAAAAACATCAACAAACCTGAATTTTTATATTCAAATCACCTCAATCCTCCAATCCTATGCCTAAATTTTAAAAAGTTTCGGTTTTCGGATAAAAACAGGATATAAATATTTAGTCGAAAAATATTCACCGAACGAAGAATATTCATCTTCGGCATTGCTCAAAAATAATTATGGATAAAAAGAAAAACCCGCCGTATAGGCGGGCTTGCTCTGTTAATGTTCGGAAAATATTTTACTGTTTATTTTCTTCCTGCTTCTTTTCGGCAGTCTCGGCAGGTTTTGCCTGTTCCTGTGGTTGCGCAGCTTCTGTCTTTTGAGTCGCCTCAGCCTGTGCGGTTTGTTCTGCCGGTTTAGCTTCCGGTTTTGTTTCCGGTTTCTTCTGCTGCTCAGCAGGTTTTGTAGTCACAGGAACTGTTGATGTCATCGGTTCAACCCACTCAAGAATTGCCATCTCGGCAGCATCGCCACGCCGTCTGTGTAACTTAATAATCCGGGTATATCCGCCATGACGGTCTTTATGCACCTGCGCAATCTGTGAAAACAGAATCCTTACCGCGGGTTTCTGATGTAATCTGGCAACAGCAAGCCTTCGCGCATGCAAAGTGCCCTTTTTGCCAAGGGTAACCATCTTTTCCGCAAGCCGGCGCGCGGCTTTTGCCTTTGCAAGGGTTGTAACTACCCGGTTGTGGTAAATCAGACTACACACAAGGTTAGCGAGCATCATGTTTCGATGTTCGCTCTTTCTGCCAAGTTTTGCGGTACTCTTTAAGTGTCGCATAAATCGTCTTTCCTATTATACAAGGTTAAATAACTGGTTTATTTTCCTGAGTCTGCCCCTTATTTTCACCTTTGATAAGTTCAAGCAACTCAGGGTCATCGTCAAACTTCATACCAAGCGACAGACCAAGCGCAGCGAGTTTCTCTTTAATTTCGTTCAAAGACTTCTTTCCAAAGTTCCTGTATTTGAGCATTTCCTGCTCGGTCTTCATCGCAAGTTGCCCGATTGTTGTAATGTTAGCGTTATTTAAGCAGTTCGCAGCGCGAACGCTGAGCTCAATTTCATTAACGCTCATTGTGAGAAGCTTACGCAGACGAGCCTTTTCGTCGTCTTTCTTCTCCTCAATCTTTTCGAACTCAATCTGAGCCTCTTTAAATTTAACAAATACATCCAGATGATGTTGCAGAATTGCGGATGCCTGAACAAGCGCATCGTCAGGGGTAATTCTGCCATCTGTCCAGATTTCAAGAATTAATTTATCATAGTCGGTTCGTTGTCCGACACGCGCTGCTTCAACGGTGTATCTTACGCGTGTTACTGGCGAAAAGATTGAGTCAATCGGGATTACTCCTATCGGCTGACCCTCTTTCTTGTTTTCATCGCCCGGACAGAATCCGCGTCCGATTTTAACTTCCATCTCCATCTCGAATTTCTTCTTCTTATCGAGATGGCAAATAATCTGTTCAGGATTTACAAGCTCAACATTCTGGTTGAGCTGAATATCCGAAGCATAAACCGGACCTTCTTTATTAACCGACAGAGTTAATATCTGTGGATCACGGGTATTGTGGATCTTAAATTTTACTTTTTTAAGGTTAAGAATAATATCCGTTACATCCTCAACCACGCCATCAATGGTTGTAAATTCATGCATTGCGCCGTCTATCTTTACAGATGTGATTGCAGCGCCTTCGAGCGACGAAAGCAAAACACGACGCAAAGAATTTCCAATTGTATATCCGTAACCGGTTTCAAACGGCTCGGCTATATACTTTGCATAGGTTGGTGTTGCGGTTGATTCTTCTTTTATCAACCGCTTTGGCATTTCAAAACGACCTAATCTTACTGGCATATTTTTGTTTCCTTTGTTAGCAATTTTAACCTGACTATTCCGGAAAAATTTCCCGCTATCCGGAAATAGCCCATATAATTGCTTGACGCGATACTGCGCGTCTTATTAGCGGGAATAAAATTCGACTACTGCCTGAACGTTTGCGATCGGCTGAATTTCTTCAATCGTTGGCACACGCAAGACCTTGCCCCGAAGCTTTTCTTTGTCCAGAGCAAGCCATGGCGGCACAACCCTTGTTGTGGCAAGTTCAAGTCCACGCAACGCGAGTTGCTTCGAAACTTTCGATTCTTTTACCTCCACAATGTCGTTTACCTTTAAAGCATACGAAGGAATGTTAACTTTCTTGCCATTAACACATATATGTCCATGTGTTACCATCTGTCGTGCGGCAGGTCTTGTTGGCGCAAATCCAAGATGGTAAACCACATTGTCAAGCCGCATCTCAAGAATCTGCAGCATTTGTTCGCCGGTCACGCCACGGCGTTTCAACGCCATTTCGTAAACACGACGGAACTGGCGTTCCATTAAACCGTAATAATAACGAAGTTTCTGCTTCTCCATGAGACCGATTGCGTAATCGGTCAGTTTCCGCCGTGATTTAGGACCATGAACGCCAGGCGGATAATTCCGACGCTCAAGATATTTGGAACTGCCGAATATCGGCTTGCCTAACCTTCTGCTGATTCTAACTCTTGGACCTGTATATCGAGCCATTTATGTTCTCCGATTATTTTGCTTTAAAGGTTTAAAATTTTAATTACACACGACGTTTCTTCCTCGGTCTGCAACCGTTGTGCGGAACAGGGGTAACGTCTTTGATAACAGTTATTTCAAGACCGATTGCCTGAAGGGCGCGAATTGCAGCCTCGCGTCCAGCGCCCGGACCCTTAACATGAACTTCGACCTCTCTCATGCCGTGAGCCATCGCCTGACGGGCTGCATCCTGCGCAACCTGCTGCGCGGCATAAGCGGTACTCTTGCGCGAACCTTTGAAACCAACACGTCCAGCGCTCGACCAACCAATTACGTTGCCCTGCGCATCGGTAATTGAAACAATCGTGTTATTGAAAGTGGCAAGTATATGCGCAATACCGGATGTTATATTCTTTGCGCCTTTAGCTTTAACAATTTTCTTTGGCGCAACATCTTCACCAAGCAGTTCGCTTACACTCGGACTCGACCCGGCAGCCGGCTCGGCCTTCTGAGGTTCGGCGGCTGGTTTTTGCTCTTTCGCCTCAGCCTGAGCCGGAGCTTCCTTTGCCTTTGCTGCTGCTTTTTGTCCCTCTTTCTTTGCAGCTTTTTGCTCGCCGCCAGCTTCTGCAGCCTGCGGTTTCGCCTGCTGTTCCTTCTGCTGTTCCGGATTCTGAGATTTAATTTCTTCTGCCATAATTAAATATTAGAGATAAAATGTTAATTATTAATGGATACCAGATTTTGCATTCGGATTGCGAACAACACCGACTGTCTTTCTTGGTCCTTTCCGCGTACGGGCGTTTGTCGAAGTTCGCTGTCCGCGCACCGGCAAACCGCGCATATGCCGTATGCCACGGTAGCACTTAATCGCCTGTAAACGCTTCAGGTTCAAACCAATCTCACGGCGCAGGTCGCCTTCGATTACATACTTGCCTTCCTGAATCGCATGCACAATCTTCGAAAGTTGCTGTTCAGTAAGGTCTTTTGCCCGAATCGAAGGGTCAATACCTGCGCGCTCAAGAATTTCCTTCGAGTTCGACGGACCAATTCCGTAAATATAGCGCAACGCAATATCTATGCGTTTGTCGCCGGGTATTTCAACACCAATTATTCTTGCCATATCTTTTACCTTTTAAAATACATTAGCCTTGACGTTGTTTATGACGCGGATTTTTGCAAATCACGCGTATCACGCCTTTGCGACGTACCACTTTGCAATGTTCACAAAGTCTTTTTACTGATGTTCTGACTTTCATAATCCGTTCACCAATTCCGTTTTTGTGGTTTCTTTAATTTCTTTCTTACAAATATAATGCCCTTTGGACAAATCAAATGGAGAAACTTCCACCACAATTGTTTCTCCGACCTTCCAATCAGGTTCCTGCTGAACCTGACGGAGTGTCTTATATGCCAACATACAATGTCCGTTGGCAAGTTTAATTTTACAAACCCGCGCTGAGAGCACTTCTATAATTATACCCTCAGCGGGGATGGCTTCGGCAAAACCCATGTTAAAATTTCCGGTTGCCCTTCTGTTATTAAAACCGTATGCTCAAAATGCGCTGACAGCGAGCCGTCTTTTGTCACAATCGTCCATCCATCTTCCAGCAGGACGACCTCCGGTCTTCCTGCGTTCACCATCGGTTCGATTGCCAGCGTTAACCCCGGAACCAATAATGCCGACCCAATTCCAGGTTCCACAAAGTTAGGGACTTGTGGCTCTTCATGCATCTTTCTGCCGATGCCGTGTCCCACAAATTCGCGGACAATACTACACCCATGCGATTCAACATACTGTTGAATTGCCCGCGAGATATCCCTTACTCTGTTGCCGGCGATTGCCTGCTCAATTCCCTTATACAGAGAGGTTTCAGTAATATCCATCAACCTCTGAGCCTCAACACTGCAACCACCGACCGCCACCGTACGGGCGTTGTCCCCAACAAATCCGTCGAGTATAACCCCTATATCTATACTCAAAATATCGCCAAATGCAAGTTTTCGTTTACTTGCAAGCCCGTGCACAACCTGTTCATTTATTGATAAACATGTATGGCACGGATACTTTAACTTTCCCACACGGTACCCGTAAAATGCGCTCTTGCCACCGTAATATTTAATTCGCTCCGCAGCGTAATCGTCCAGTTCTTTTGTCGTAACGCCGGGCTTAACTGCGGCAGCAACTTCATTCAGCACCAGACCGGCAACCCGACAGGCATTGCGCATCGCTTCAAGTTCCGGTCCAGGCTTAAATACCATATTAGAATCGTCCTTTTAAACGACCTTTTTTCAAAAAACCGTCGTAGTGGCGCATCAAAAGATGCGTTTCCATCTGTCTCATCGTATCCAGCAGAACGCCTACAGTAATTAGGATGCTTGTCCCGCCGAAAAACGATGCAACAGAATACGGCACTTTCATGCTGCTATACAATAAAATCGGTATAACAGCAATAATCGTAAGAAAGATAGCGCCCGCAAGGGTTATTCTACTCATCGCATGATGCAGATAATCAGCAGTCTGCTGACCCGGACGCACACCTGGAATGTAACCGCCATGTTTCTTTAAGTCATCCGCAATCTGCAGTTCATTGAACTGAGTAGCAACCCAGAAATATGAGAAGAATATAATTAAAGCCGCATAAACAAGCAGATAGAAAGCCTGTCCCTCTCTCAGGTGCACAGCCATTCCTTGGAAAAGATCTCTCAAAAACGGACTATGAACTGCGCCGCCTAAAAACTGGAAAAACTTTTCAGGGAACATCAAAAGCGCCTGCGCAAAGATAATCGGCATGACACCTGCGTAATTGACACGAAGCGGCATGAACGACGTCGCCCCTTGCATAATTCTGTTGCCGATTCTTCTCTGTGCGTATTGAATAGGAATCTTCCTCTGTGCCTGTGTAACCGCAATGACACCAGCTACCACAGCAAAGAGTAACAATAACAACGCAATCGCATAAAAAATGGAACGATGCTGAACAAAGAACATATCTTTCAGCGCAACCATCGCCTGTGGAAGACGCGCTAAAATACCGATTGTAATTACAAGCGACACTCCATTGCCGATTCCGCGTTCGGTAATCTGCTCACCCATCCACATAAGCAGCAAAGTCCCAACCGTCAGAATCATCGTGGTCTGAAGGCGATACGCCCAACCCGCATCAAGCACAAGCTGTCCTGTGAATCCCGGAAAAATACTCTGTGCATTTTCCCACGCCATCGCCATAACCAAACCTTGACCAAGACACAGGACAACTGTCAAATAACGACCATACTGGATAAGTTTGGGACGACCTTCAGCCTCGCGGGCTAATTTGCTTAATTGCGGGATTACAGCAGTTAACAGCTGAATGATAATTGTGGCGCTGATGTATGGCATGATGCCAAGTGACCCGATTGCGCAACGTTCCAGTGCACCACCGGTAAACATACTGTACATGCCAAGCAATCCACCGCCACCACCTTCTCTGCTTGTCTGACGCGCAAGCTCTTCAAAATACCTTGAAAGTTCGCTTCCGTCCAGTCCCGGAATAGGAATCATTGCCACCACGCGGCACAGTCCTAACACGACAAGCGTGAATATGATACGGGACTTAAGCTCCGGTATCTTGAAGCAATTTGAGAAGGTCTCAATTATCTTTTTAAACATACCCCGTTACTTTTCCCACCGTTTCTCATTTGCCCGCCTTAATCAATTCGCACTTTCCGCCTGCCTTTTCGATTGCAGCCTTTGCGGATGCGCTGAATGCATGGGCAACAACAGTAAGTTTCTTTGTTAGTTCGCCGCTGCCGAGAATTTTAATCCCATCCGCCCTGCCATTTGCAAGCCCGTGCTTGCGAAGCAGTGCCTCGTCAACGCGCGTTCCATCATCAAAAATGTTTAAATCCCCGATGTTAACCGGTATATAACGTGTGGCAAACCTGGTATTATCGAATCCGCGTTTAGGAATACGGCGGATTAACGGCATCTGACCGCCTTCAAACCCTATACGAATTGACCCGCCCGAACGCGCAGTCTGTCCTTTTCCGCCACGACCGGATGTTTTCCCATGTCCGCTTGATTCGCCGCATCCAAGTCGCTTTTCCGCATGTCGCGCACCGGGACGATTTTTTAATTCATGCAGTCTCATAACTAAAACCAATTTTTTTTGTTAACCTAATATTTATTCACTTGCCGCAGGTTTTGATTCCTGCTTCTGTTCCGTCTGCTCCGCAGTCTGTTGCTCCGGTTTCTTAATCTCTTTGCCGCGGGCAGTGTAAATATCTTCCTTTAACCTTAGTTTCTTGAGAGCCTCAAGGGTCGCCTTTGTTAAATTGATCGGATTGTTCGAACCAAGAGATTTACTCAGAATATCCTTAATTCCGACAAGTTCCAGAACAGCGCGTGGGGTTTTGCCAGCGATAACGCCAGTACCGGGCGATGCTGGTTTAAGCAGAATCTCGGAACCATCATACCGATATGTAACCTCGTGCGGAATTGTTCCTTCGCGCAAGGCAATTTTAACCATGCTCCTTCGCGCAATCTCGCCGCCTTTTCTTATAGCATCGCTTACTTCGCCGGCTTTTCCAAGACCAATCCCGACGCTCCCCTTCTTATCCCCAACAACCACGAGGGCGCTGAAGTGGAAACGTCGTCCACCTTTAACCACCTTTGCCGACCTGTTAATATAAACGACCTTCTCAGTTAATTCGCCCCCGCCAAGTGTCAACTCGGACAACGAGGCTTCTTCATCAAAGGCTTTCCCTCGCCGGGAACCTCTGCCTCTACCCTCACGCTCTATATATTCTAAATTTTTGCTTTCTGCCACGGTAACTCTCCTGAATTTTTATTTGTTAAAATTTCAATCCAGCCTCGCGCGCCGCATCGGCAAGCGCTTTGACCTTACCATGGTATTTGTTGCTACCACGGTCAAAGACAACCTTCGTTATCCCAGCCTTCAAAGCCACTTCGGCTGCGCGTTTACCAATAATAACCGCTCCTGCAACGTTAGCCTTAACTTTACCCCGTTCAGGCAATTCCTTATCGCGGGTTGACGTCGCAGCAAGCGTTACTCCACGCTCATCGTCGATAAATTGGACGTAAATATGTTTGTTCGTAAAACAAACACTCATACGCGGACGCTCAGGCGTCCCATGCACCTTCTTACGCACCCTGTAATGACGCAGGGTTGCCCTTCTCTGTTTTTCTTCTACTCTCATTTTAGTATTTGCTGTTTTCTAAGCAGCAACCTTAATTAAGTTTTTAAAACCAAAGTTAATATTATTGTACGGCTTTGCCTTCCTTGCGGATAATATGTTCGCCGACATACCGTATCCCCTTGCCCTTGTAAGGCTCGGGTGGATAAAACGCCCTTATATCCGCAGCCACCTGTCCGACTACCTGTTTATCCGGACCTTCAATTGTAATTTTCGTATTTTCCTCCACGGTTACCTTAATCTGAGGAGGAATTTTATAAATTATCGGATGAGAATATCCAAGGGTTAAATTAACTGTATCTTTTTCAACGGCGGCTTTGAAACCTACACCGACAATTTCCAGTTTCTTCACAAAACCTTCGGTAACACCTTTGACAAGGTTATTTATAATGGCTCGACTCAATCCGTGCAAAGCCTTTGAGCGGGCATCATCGCCGCTTCTCTTTACATGAATCACGCCGTTCTCAATTACAGCGCTGATAGACTCAGGCAACTCATAATCGAGTTTACCCTTCGGACCTTCGACGTGTACTTTCCGCCCCTCAATCTTTACTTTTGCGCTGGACGGAACAACTATTGGTAATTTTCCAATTCTTGACATAGGTTGCAAATTCCTCAGTTAATTGTTACCACACTTGGCACAATATTTCGCCGCCTACATTGTTTTTGCGGGCTTCAACATTTGTCATGATGCCCTTGGATGTTGTAAGTATGGCTATTCCGAGACCGCCGCGAACACGGGGAATCTCATCCACACCAACATAAATCCTGACACCCGGTTTACTGACCCTCTTTAATCCTTCAATTACAGGGCGTTTGCCGTAATATTTAAGTTTAATTTTCAGTCTCTTTACTTTATCGCCCTCAACCGTGTAATCAGTTATGTAACCTTCGCGTTTTAAGATTCTCGCAATACCCTCTTTGAGCCGTGAATGCTGCATTTCTACTTCCGGCAATCCGGCTTTGCAGGCATTGCGAATTCTTGTCAGCATGTCAGCAATTGTATCAGTCATATCCAAACCCAAATAAAATTGTTACCAGCTCGCTTTGATTATGCCAGGAATCTGCCCTGAGAGCGCCAGTTCCCGGAACGTCAGACGGGAAACCTTGAATTTTCTGATATAACCATGGCGCCTGCCCGATATTGCGCATCTATTCACAACACGCACAGGGCTCGCATCACGCGGCAACTTTGCAAGTCCGACATAATCGCCCTTGGCTTTTAATTCAGCGCGCAGGGCGGCATACTTCTTTACAGTTTCCGCTTTTCTCTTGTTTCTTTCTATCCAGGACTTTTTAGCCATACTTTAAATAATCAGTATATAGTTGTTTTTTTATTTGTCGGCAATTGGAAAACCGAGCAATTTTAATAAATCTTTTGCTTCCTCGTCTGTCTTTGCCGTTGTTACAATGGTGATATCCATACCCTGAGTTCTCTTGATTTTATCGAGTTCAATCTCAGGGAAAATAGTCTGTTCGGCAATACCAAAAGAGTAATTTCCACGACCATCAAATGAACGCGGGCTCAATCCGCGGAAGTCACGAATTCGTGGCAACGCTGCGGCAACGAGCCTATCGAAAAATTCATACATGACTTCGCGTCTCAATGTAACATGGCATCCGTTTGGCTGACCTTTGCGCAATTTAAAGTTCGAAACGCTCTTTTTAGCCTTATCAATTACCGGTTTTCTTCCGGTTATCAGCGCAAGGTCTTTAGCAGCGTCATCAACTGCCGTCTTTTCCAGCGATGCGCTTACCCCCATGTGAACAATAATCTTCTCAAGTCTGGGGACCTCATGGATATTTTTGTATTTCCACTTCTCCATGAGGGCTGGTCTGACTTCATTCTCGTATTTAATCTGCAATCTTGGTTTCATTTGCCGTCAAAAAGTTATATTATGCGGTTTGAGGTTGTTGCGCCTGAGAGCGTTTTGCCTTTCTGGCATCGTATTCCTCAGCAAGCATTACATTTGAAATGTGTATAGGACCTTCGCGCTCAATAATCGCGCCTTGCGGATGCAACTGGCTCTTTCTGAGGTGCTTTTTAATCATATTGACACCTTCGACCAGTACCCGCTGTTTTTTTGGATAAACCTGAATAACCTTGCCGCGTTTGCCTTTTTCAGCACCGGCAATTACCACGACAATATCGCCTTTTTTAACATGACATTTTTGCATATCAGACTACCTCCGGCGCCAGGGAAATGATTTTCATGAACTTAAGGTCGCGCAATTCACGGGCAACAGGTCCGAAAATACGGTTGCCCTTTGGATTACCTTCCTTATCAATAATCACCACTGCGTTTGAATCGAATCGCAGACATGAACCATCGCTGCGGCGGATTGTGTTGCGAGTTCTTACAACTACGGCGTCCACAACCTCACCCTTCTTAACCATACCATCGGGCGCCGCTTCCTTTATATGAACCTTTATAACATCGCCAACCCGCGCATATCTCTGATTACGATGCAACACGCCGATAGCAGCGGCGCGTTTGGCGCCCGTATTATCGGCAACATCCAGAATTGACCTGACCTGTAACATATCTCAATTCCCTCAATAATTTATTAATACACTATTCACCCGCAGGAACAGCAGTCCGGTCGGCACGTTCGATTATCTCCACAAGCCGCCACCTTTTTAACTTCGAAAGCGGTCTTGTTTCCTCAATCCTTACGAGGTCGCCGACCTTTGCTTCCTGCTTTTCATCGTGAACGTAAAACTTTTTATATTTAGAAATTACCTTTTTGAATTTGGGATGCGGCACACGCCGATGCACTTCGACCACAATGGTCTTCTGCATCTTATCCGAGACCACAATCCCGATTCTTTCCTTTCTAATACCTTTAGAAACTGTTTTGGTTTCAGCCATAAATAAAAATCTTTATAATGTTAAGACTGTTTCGCTTTCTGGGCTTCCGCTTTCCGCAGTTGTGAGATCCGTGTTTCAATACGCGCAATATCCCGCCGTATTTGTTTAAATTTATGCGGTTTTTCAAGTTGCGCATTCACCTTCTGCAATTGCAGATTAAAAAGCTCCTGCCTCAGGTCTCTGCTTTTAACAAGCAGTTCTGCCATCGTCAAATCCATTAAATCCTTCATCTTCATAGTACAACCTGATTAACTTACCGCTTGTTTATGTCTGGTTATGAAACGGGTCTTAATAGGCAACTTAGATGCCGCAAGGCGGAAAGCCTCTTTTGCGATACTCTCAGGAACGCCGTCAATTTCAAACAAAACCGTCGCCGGTTTAACTACGGCAACCCAGGTTTCGACCGGACCTTTGCCTTTACCCATACGGGTTTCAAGCGGCTTTTTCGTTACACTTTTTTGTGGGAAAACACGAATCCACATCTTGCCGCGCCGTTTCATGTGGCGGTTAATAGCAATACGAGCCGCTTCAATTTCCCGTGTATCCAGCCAGCACCGCTCCAGCGCTTGCAGCCCGAATTCACCAAATGCGAGCGTACAGCACCGGTACGCTATCCCGGCTCTGCTGCCGCGCTGCATTTTGCGGTACTTTACTCTTTGTGGCATTAAAGGCATAGTTAACTTCCTCCGTCAGATTTTTACTTTTTAGCACTACCCGCAGCGACCGGCGCCTGTGTCCTGGTCTGCTGTTTTTCAGGTTTTGTCTCGCCCTTGCAAATCCAGACTTTTATACCAATCTTGCCGTAAACAGTAAGCGCTTCGGCAAAACCATAGTCGATGTTCGCCCTTAAAGTATGGAGCGGAACGCGTCCTTTCAGATATTGTTCCGATCGCGCCAGCTCAGCTCCGCCAAGACGCCCGGATAGCTTCACCCTAATACCCTCGGCGCCAAGGTCCATCGCTGACTGTACAGCGCGTTTCATCGCGCGCCTGAATGAAACACGTCGTTCAAGCTGAACGGCAATACCCTCGGCAACCAATTGGGCGTCCAGTTCCGGAGTCTTAACATCCATTACTTCGAGATAAATCTCTTTATTGGTCATCTTCATCAACTCTTCACGCAACTTATCCAACTCACTGCCCTTTGTACCGATTACTATACCCGGACGCGGGGTGTATATAGTAACCCTGCAGCGTGTGGCGGCGCGTTCAATAATTATCTTCGAAATGGAACCTTTCTCAAACTTGTTCTTTATATATTTGCGAATCTTATAATCCTCGACAAGCAGGTTGCCAAAATCTTTCTTATTGGCAAACCACCGCGACCGCCAATCTCTGTTGATGGCTAATCTTAATCCAATTGGATTTGTTTTTTGACCCATATTAAACCTGTTTTAGCTTTCTTTCTTAGTCTCGGTTTGTTCTACGGTTTCGTTTTTGTCAGTGCCTTTTGTCTCGGCAGTTTCTTTTGAATCGGTTAAAACTATTTTGATGTGGCAGCTTCTTTTGATTATCGGTCCAGCCATGCCACGCGCCTTGGGAATCCAACGTTTAAGACTCGGTCCTGTCAGGGCAACCGCCTGTTTAATTATAAGATCCTCGCTTTTGAGGTTAAAATTATTCTCAGCATTGGCGATTGCCGAACGCAGTGTCTTCAACACAAGACGGGCTGATTTGCGCGGCACGTATTGCAAAACAGAAACTGCCTGATTTGCGCCCATACCCTGAATCTGGCGGACAACTTCCCGCACTTTCTGGGCTGACATTCGTGCGCCTTTTGTAATTGCCTGCACTTCCATATTACTTAGCCTCCGCTTTGGCTGTGTGGGCGCCGTGTTTCTTGAAGGTACGTGTCATCGAAAACTCTCCAAGACGGTGTCCCACCATGTTTTCCGTTACATATACAGAGTTAAATACCTTTCCATTGTGAACGTTAAACGTTAACCCCACAAATTCAGGGGTAATAACAGAGCGCCGCGACCATGTCTTAATAGGCGCCCGCGAGCCCGTTTCACGGGCTTTTCTTATCTTTTCAAGAAGGTGCAGGTCAACAAATGGACCTTTTTTAATTGAACGTCCCATAGGCTAAATCAATCAGTTATTTTCTTTTCATCGGTCGTCCATCGCGTCGAATTACGATGAAACGATTCGAATACTTTCTTCTGTTGCGTGTACGATAACCCTTGGCAAGCAATCCCCATGGCGAGGTGAGCTGCTGCCAACCACCACCGCTCTTTGACTTACCGGCACCGCCACCGTTCGGATGGTCCACCGGGTTCATTGAAACACCACGGTTAACTGGACGAATCCCAAGGTGACGACTCCTGCCAGCCTTGCCCAAAACTATATTCTCATGATCAAGATTGCTAACCTGCCCGATTGTCGCATAGCAGTTTTCATTAATCTTTCGGATTTCACCGGACGGCAACTTTACCTGTGCATAGCCGCCATCCCGCGACATAAGTGTCGCAACCGCCCCTGCTGCACGCACAATCTGACCACCCCGACCGGGTTTAAGTTCAATATTGTGAATCTGCATGCCGATAGGGATGTTTTTCAGCGGCAAAGAATTCCCGATTTCAGGCGGCGCATCCGGACCACTCATAACTTTAGCCCCGACTTTCAGTCCGTCCGGCGCAAGTATGTATCTTTTTTCGCCGTCTTTATATTTAACCAATGCGATTCTCGCCGAACGGCACGGGTCATACTCAATGCTCTCAACAACAGCCTCGATACCGTATTTGTTCCTCTTAAAATCTACTAAGCGAATCTTCTGCTTATGACCACCGCCGATACCACGAGCCGTAACACGACCATAGCAGTTACGTCCACCGGTTTTTTTCTTGGTCTGTACAAGGCTTTTTTCCGGCTCGGTCTTTGTAATTTCCTCAAACGACGCAACTGTCATAAAGCGTCGCGAGGGTGTATATGGTTTAAATGTTTTTACAGCCATAATTCTATCCCTTTAAAATTATGTTAATACAATCTTGTAGCCTTCTTTTAATGTAACAATCGCCTTCTTCCAATCCGGAGACTTACCGGCTTGCGTGGTGTATTGGCGACGGAGCTTGCCTCTTACATTCATTGTATTGACTTTGGCGACCTTAACTTTGAAAAGCTCCTCGACCGCCTTCTTAATCTCATATTTATTGGCGCGTTTGTCCACGATGAATGTGTACTGATTATATTTTTCTGTCTGAAGCGTCCCTTTTTCAGACAAGCGCGCGTTTTTTATTATCTCAAAGTGGTTCATACGGCAACCTCAGTTTTTTCAGTTAATCTCTCTTCGACCTTTTCAAAAGCACTCTTTGTAAAGAGTATTTTGTCGTATTTAAGTACCTGATAAGTATTCAGGTTCGCACTCGTTGTAAGTTCAATCCACGGAACATTGCGCGAGGCAAGCATCAGATTTTTATCATTGCTATCGGTAACAATCAGCAGTGTGCAGTTTAAATCGAGCGTCTGCAATATCTTTATAAATTCTTTGGTCTTCGGACTGTTAAGGTTTATATTATCCACAATTACAACTTCGTTTGCTTTTAATCTTTCACTCAGAGCCTTGCGCAATGCGAGCTGTTTTGTCGTCTTGTTGACTTTAAGGCTGAAATCTCTTGGTTTTGGTCCAAATACAACACCACCACCTCGCCACAACGGCGATTGGAACGAACCAGCACGCGCTCGACCGGTGCCTTTCTGGCGCCACGGTTTCTTTCCTGTACCGGCGACCTCGCCCATAGTCTTTGTGCAGGCAGTCCCCATCCTCTGGTTCGCAAGATAAGCTACAACAACATCGTGGACAGCCTGCGTTCCACGATTATCCTGAATCACCTCGAACCTGACCTCGTGTTCGCCGGTCTGGTTTCCATTTAAATCTTTTACTGCAACTTTCATTTTATCTACCTGAACGGTTTAAAACTTTTAACTATTTCTTAGCGGCAGTTTTTGCCTTTGCTGTCTTAACCTGTTGCGGAGTCTTCCGCTTGGGTGTGCCTTTTGGTTTTTTCTTGCTTTCCCGTATAATTACATAATCACCCTCAGACCCTGGCATCGAACCTTTAATGAGCAGGATATTATCCTCTTCTAGAACTTTAACAACCTCAAGGTTCTGAACGGTTCTCTGAACCTGCCCCATGTGTCCTGCCATTCTCATGCCCTTGCGTACAGTGCCGGGGAATGAACGCTGCCCAATTGCGCCGGGACGTCTGTGCCACCCTTTTGAACCGTGCGACATATCGCCGCCACGGAAACCATGTCTCTTTACGACACCCTCAAATCCGCGTCCCTTGGTAATTCCCGTGCAATCCACAAAATCCCCAGGCGAAAATATCTTTGGACCTATAACATCGCCCGGTTTAACCTGTAATGTAAAGTTTCTGAACTCTTTAATCTTTTTAACAGGGACACCGTTATATTTCTTAATATGCCCCAGAAGCGGTTTATTTAAACGGCTTTCCTTCTGCAAGTCAAATCCTAACTGGACAGCATTGTAGCCGTCGGTTTCTGCAGTTTTGCATTGTAAAACGTAATTTGGACCCGCAAGTACAACCGTGACAGGCACTATATTGCCTTCCGCGTCGTAAACGCGCGTATGTCCGAGCTTCTTTCCGATTAATCCAACCATAACTTAAATCCCGAATGTTATATTTCTATTGTAATATCAACGCCGGCAGGCAAGTTCAATTTTTTGAGTTCATCAACTGTTTTTGCCGACGGGTCAAGGATATCAATCAAACGCTTATGTGTGCGCTGTTCAAAAGTTTCCATTGACTTTTTGTCAGCGTGCGGCGAGCGATGCACAGTGAACCGTTCGATACGTGTCGGCAACGGTATCGGACCAGACAGTCGCGAACCTGTCCGCTTCACCGTTTCCACGATCTCATTCGTGCATCGGTCAATCAACCGGTGGTCGTAAGCTTTCAGTCTGATTCTTATTCTTTGAGTAGCCATATGCATTCAAAAATAGTCACATATTTTTATGTTCTTGCCGCGGGTTTGCCCTGCGCCAAATCAAGCAACGAGTTCTGTATATTAACAGGTACCGGATCAAAACGCAACGGTTCCATTGAATAAGATGCTCTGCCTTTGGACAAAGATCTTATCGCCGTTGCATATCCAAACATTTCTGCCAGTGGCACTTCCGCATTAATGACAACCAAATTGCCTTTTAATTCAATTCCGGTAATTTTTCCACGTCTGCGGTTTAAATCGCCAAGTAAATCTCCCTGATATTCATCTGGAGTCGTCAGTTCAACCTTCATTATCGGCTCCAGAATAACAGGTTCACCCTTGCGTACCGCATCTTTTAGCGCAAAAATTCCAGCCATTTTAAACGCTAATTCGCTGGAGTCAACTTCATGATACGAACCGTCAACGATATCTACAATAAGGTCAATTACTTCATATCCGGCGAACACCCCACTCTTTGCGGCTTCCATGATACCATCCTCGATTGCCGGGATGTATTCTTTAGGAATAACACCGCCAACAATCTTGTTGTTTATCTTGATACCGCTTCCGCGCGGTCCTGGAGTTACATTGATAATTACATGTCCGTACTGACCGCGACCGCCAGACTGACGGATAAATTTGCCCTCGCCGGATGCCGGTTTCGTCATCGTTTCGCGATATGCAATCTGCGGAGCGCCTGCAATGGCTTCCACATTAAATTCCCGGAAAAGACGATCACGGATTATCTCAAGATGCAACTCGCCCATCCCGGCAATAATAAGCTGACCGGTTTCTTCGTTTGTATAAACCCGGAAGGTCGGGTCTTCTTCTGCAAGACGCTGAAGGCTCTCCGCAAGTTTCTCGCGATCAGCCTTAGTCTTTGGTTCTACCGCCATTGAAATAACCGGTTCAGGGAATGTCGGCGGTTCAAGAATGACCTCAAAATCCTCATCGCAAAGTGTATCACCGGTGCTGATATTTTTAATACCGACAAGGGCTGCAATGTCGCCCGCGTAAACTTTGTCAACATCTATCCGTTTATCTGCCTGAACCATCATCAGGCGGTTAACCCTCTCCCGTCTCTTTGTACGAGGGTTATAAATAATATCGCCCTTCGACAATGTTCCACTGTAAACGCGGAAGAATACAAGTTTCCCTGCATAAGGATCTGTCCAGAGTTTGAACGCAAGCGAACAGAATGGAGCATTATCAGTTGTATGAACTTCTACAAGTTCGCCTGTGTTTGGATTCTGACCGGTTGCAGGCGGAATATCAAGCGGTGATGGCAGGTAATCAATAACCGCATCTATCAATGGATGAACAGCGCGTTTCTTAAACGCCGAACCGCAAAGCACAGGAACAAATTCAAGTTTGCATGTAAGACGACGGATTGCTGCCTTCAAAACCATCGGAGGAACAGGTTTATCTTCAATCACATATTCTGCAACTTCGTCGTCTTTATTTGCCACGGCGTCGATAAGTTCATGCAATGCCATTTCCGCGGCATCCTTGAGTTCATCGGGAATTTCAGTAATTGTAAATGTCATTCCGAGGTCATCGGATGGATCGTAAATAATCGCTTTCTGATTAATTATATCGACAACACCACGGAAATCCTCTTCCTTCCCAATTGGTAACTGGACAGGCCAGACGTTTGGATCGAGCCTGCGGCGCATCTCATCGACAACACGGTGGAAGTCTGCGCCAACCCTGTCCATCTTGTTTATAAAGGCGATTCTTGGAACACGGTATTTCGTAGCCTGACGCCAGACTGTTTCCGATTGTGGCTGAACACCACCTACGCCACAGAACACCGCAATTGCGCCGTCGAGAACGCGCATCGAACGTTCTACTTCGGCGGTAAAGTCAACGTGTCCCGGAGTGTCAATAATGTTGATTCTGTGAGGGATTCCGGTAAAAAGCTTTACACAGCCATCATCTTTAGGTGTCCAATAGCAGGTAGTTGCCGCTGAGGTAATTGTAATACCACGCTCGCGTTCCTGTTCCATCCAGTCGGTAACAGTATTACCATCGTCAACATCGCCCATCCGGTGGATGAGCCCTGTATAGAACAGAATACGCTCGGTGGTAGTCGTCTTACCGGCATCGATATGCGCGGCAATACCTATATTGCGCATACACTCGAGAGTGTATGGCCGGTCAGGCGAATTCACCGATTTATTTTGCACAACAGTTTCCATTTAAAATTCCATCATTCGATAAAAATGCCCCTTTAAGATACATACGGCAGGGGCATTTTCAAGTCTCAAATCTTACCAGCGGAAGTGGGCAAACGCCTTGTTTGCCTGTGCCATTTTATGCACTTCGTCGCGTTTACGTATAGCGCTGCCCTGTCCCTGGTAAGCATCTATAATCTCAGCTGCCAGAGAATCTTTCATCGGGACACCTTTCCGGGTGTCCGCAAAATCAACAACCCATCTCAAAGCCAGTGATAATTGTCTGTCAGGCGGCACTTCCATTGGAACCTGATATGTTGCACCGCCAACACGACGCGATTTAACTTCCAGTTTTGGCTTAACGTTTTCAATAGCCCTTTGCAAAACTTCAAGCGGACTTGTCTGCGGAAATTTCTCCGCAATCTTATCAAGCGCATTGTAGACAATCTTCTGCGCTATAGTTTTTTTGCCCCGCTCCATCACAGTGTTTATCAGCCGGGCTACCAGCACACTGTGATATTTGCTGTCTTCAACAACCGGGCGTTTTTCTGCTCTGCGTCGTCTCATATAAGGTTCTTAATTTAAATTTATCGTAAAATCCTTTTTACTTGGTATTTGCAGCCGCTGCAGCCGCCTTCTTGTCTTTCGGTTTCTTAACCCCATATTTTGAACGGCTGACGCGACGTTTCTCAACACCAGCGGCATCAAGCACGCCTCTGACAATGTGATAACGCACACCCGGCAGGTCTTTTACACGACCGCCGCGAACAAGCACAATTGAGTGCTCCTGCAGGTTATGACCTTCGTCGGGTATGTATGCAATAACTTCATACCCGTTTGTAAGGCGCACTTTGGCAACCTTACGCATTGCAGAGTTCGGTTTCTTAGGCGTTCTCGTCATGACCTGCAAGCAGACACCACGCCTGAAAGGCGAGCCCTGCAGCGCAGGCGCCTTCGACTTTCTGCGCAATTTTTCGCGTCCCTTACGGACTAATTGATTTATCGTTGGCATTGCCTTAATCCTGTTTTTACGCCCTTTCTTTTAAAATCCACATTAGAAAGGAGCAAAAATATTATCACTACTTTTTAAAAACGCAAGAGGTTTTTTAAAAATTTTTTAAAAAATTCGAATCCTTAAATTAGCTTATCTGACCCCCAGCGCTAACTTGTTGTTCTTGCTGGGGCTCAACTTCAACAAGCGGCTTCACATGAATTTTTCTGTGTTTGGCAAAACCTGTTCCAGCAGGTATAATATGCCCCATTATAACATTCTCTTTGAAGCCGCGCAAGTAATCTACTTTACCAAGGGTTGCAGCCTCTGTCAAGACCCTTGTTGTATCCTGGAACGATGCAGCGCTCAGGAAACTCTCTGTTTCAAGCGAGGCTTTGGTGATGCCAAGTAATACCGGCTGACCTTCTGCAGGTTTTCCGCCTTTTTCTTCAACGCGCTGGTTCTCCAATTCAAATTCAATCTTATCAACCTGTTCGCCCCACAGAAATTGAGTGTCGCCCGGTTCAACGATGCGGACTTTTCTCAACATCTGGCGGACAATAATTTCGATGTGTTTATCGTTGATTGTAACACCTTGCAGACGGTAAACCTGCTGAACCTCTTTTACGAGGTATTGCTGAAGTTCCTGAGGTCCGCAGACTTCAAGAATTTCATGCGGATCCACAGGACCTTCGCAGAGTTGCTGCCCTTTCTTTACAAAATCCCCAACACTCACAATTATGTGTTTACCAGGCTGTATTGAATGCTCTTCAAGCGCGCCTGTCCGCGGGTCTTTAATTATGATTCTTCTTCTGCCGCGTTCAATATTTATTGCTTCAACTCTGCCATCAATCTTCGAGATTTGCGCCGGGTCCTTTGGTCTGCGTGCTTCAAACAATTCTGCAACACGCGGCAAACCACCGGTAATATCCTTGGTCTTGGACACCTGACGCGGAGTCTTCGCAAGAAGTGAACCTGCCGAGATTTCATCCCCTTCGTTTACGACTATGTGAGCGCCTGCAGGAATCGAATAGCTTTCTATCGTGTTGCCATTTTCATCCTCAATTACAATCATCGGATGAAGGTCTTCCTTGTGTTCAATGACAACCATTGATTCCTTTTTCGAAATCGGATCCGTCTCGACCTTAACTGTGACGTTTTCGATAACATCCTGGAATTTTACAAAACCACTCTTTTCAGAGAGAATCGGCACATTGTACGGATCCCACTGCGCGAGGATCTGTCCTTCTTTCTTTGCTTTTGTCTGCGGGTCTGTGGTTTGTCCGTAAACCTTTGCGCCATCCTGCACAAACAATACGGCACCTGCGGTAAGTTCGTGTGTCTCCAGTTCACGTCCGCTTTCATCAACAACTGAAATACTGCTATTCTTGTTCAATACAATATTATTGCCATCAGCAAGTGTTACATAACGGACATCGTTATACCTTACAAAGCCATCGTATTTAGCTGTAATCTGCGGTTTACGGTACGTCTGCGACGCAGTACCACCAATGTGGAACGTACGCATCGTTAATTGTGTACCGGGCTCACCGATTGACTGCGCCGCAATAATGCCGACCGACTCGCCAAGCTCAACCATCTTGCTCGTCGCAAGGTTTTTACCATAGCACTTTATGCAAACGCCGTTCTTTGATTCACATGTGAGAACTGAACGAATCTTTATTTCTTCGATACCATAAGATTCAATCTTCTTTGCAATTTCTTCCGTAATTTCTTCATTTGCGCGGACAATAAATTCTTTCGGATTCTTCGGATTCAGCACGTCGTCCGCAGCAAATCTGCCCACAATACGATCGGAGAGTTTAACCACTTCTTCTTCGTTTTCGTAAACCGCAGAAACCTTGATGCCGTTGGTTGTTCCGCAGTCTTCTTCACGAATAATAACATCCTGCGCAACATCAACCAGTTTGCGGGTCATGTAGCCAGAGTCTGCTGTCTTTAACGCAGTATCCGCCAATCCTTTTCTTGCGCCGTGGGTAGAAATAAAGTACTCTGCCACCGTAAGTCCCTCGCGGAAATTCGAGAGAATCGGCTTTTCAATAATATCGCCGGAAGGTTTAGCCATCAGACCGCGCATGCCAGCGAGCTGACGCACCTGCGCCTTGTTACCACGGGCGCCGGAGTCAACCATGAGCCAGATCGGATTATATTCCTTCTTGCCCATGTTGTGTTCCAGCGTTTTGAAAAGAACGTTTTGTATGGCGTCGGTTGCCTGTGTCCAGACGTCAATAATCTTGTTATACCGTTCGCCGAATGTGATTGTTCCTTTCCGATACTGGCTTTCGATATCACTGACTTTCTTTAGCGCGATCTGAATTTCTCTTTCCTTTTCTTTCGGAATAATAATGTCTTCAATTCCAATCGACACACCAGCCCGAGTCGCTTCTTTGAAGCCGAGATCTTTTAATTTATCAAGGGTCTCGATAGTCTTTTCGTGTCCGCATATCTTGTAACACATCATGATCATGTCGCCGAGCTGGTTCTTGCCGACCTGTTTATTGAAGAACCCAAGCTCCTCAGGCCAAACTTCGCTGAATATGACACGTCCGACCGTCGTTTCAATAACCTTGCTCTTTGAATCGCCAAATGGGGTATTTTTGCCATAATCCGGATTAACCAGACGAATTCTGTCATGGGTCTTTAAAGCCCCGTCGTGATAGGCAAATATTACCTCGCTCTTTGACCCGAAAAGCATGAGCCGCTCATTCGGTTTTTTGGGCGTGCGTGGTTCAGCGGTAAGATAGTAGCACCCCATCGTAATGTCCTGTGTCGGTGTCAGGGAGACCGCACTGATGCAACTTTAATTCAGGACCAATGACGATCACTGAACGACCGGAGTAGTCAACGCGTTTACCGAGCAGGTTCTGACGGAAACGCCCACTCTTGCCTTTGAGCATGTCGCTCAGCGATTTAAGCGGACGATTCCCTGTTCCTGTAACCGGTCTGCCGTGTCTGCCGTTATCAAACAGCGCATCCACTGCCTCCTGAAGCATCCGTTTTTCGTTGCGGATAATTACCTCCGGAGTCTTCAACTGAAGCAGGTTCTTTAACCTGTTATTCCGGTTGATAACACGACGATAAAGGTCGTTCAGGTCGGATGTTGCAAAACGACCACCTTCAAGTGGAACAAGCGGACGCAAATCCGGAGGAATTACCGGCAGGACAGTGAGAATCATCCACTCCGGACGCACTTTATTCTGAACAAACGCCTGTAAAAGTTTAATTCTTTTTGCAAGTTTCTTGCGGATCTGTTTGCTCTTTGTTTCCGCCATTTCGTTCTGCAGTTCTGCGATCTTTGCCTCAAGATCAACCTTTGCCAGAGCGTCCCTGACAGCTTCGGCACCCATTTTTGCAACAAATGCGTCCGGACCGTAAGTTTCGCGGGCTTCGCGGTATTCATGCTCGCTGAGGAGCTGATGAAGTTTGAGCGGAGTATTGCCCGGGTCAATAACCATGTAATCCTCGTAATAAATCACACGCTCCAGGTTCCGGGCTGTCATATCCAGAACAAGTCCGATACGCGAAGGCATGCACTTGAAGAACCATATATGGGAGACTGGAACCGCCAGTTCAATATGTCCCATCCGTTCCCTTCGTACACGCGAAAGGGTAACTTCTACACCGCATCTGTCGCAGATTACGCCACGGTGTTTTATCTTTTTGTATTTTCCGCAGGAGCATTCCCAGTCTTTTACAGGACCGAAAATACGCTCGCAGAACAACCCGCCCTTTTCGGGCTTGAAAGTACGATAGTTTATCGTTTCCGGGTTTTTAACCTCTCCCTTCGACCATGAACGGATGGTCTCGGGTGAAGCCAGTGATATTGCCAAATACTCGACCTGGTTGACCTTATCCAGTCCGAGCAATTCACGGGTTGCTTCTTTCGTATTCATTTGGTTTTCTTTAAGTAGAAATTGTTATTGGTTTTAATTTTACACTGTAGCTACTGCCGGCGGTGTGAATTCCTCATCAGGAGCCGAGTAACCTATCTTGACATCAAGGGCGAGCCCCTGCATTTCCTTCACAAGTACGTTGAACGATTCTGGAACGCCGGATTCAAGAACATTATCGCCCTTGACTATGCTTTCATAAATCCGCGTGCGTCCCTGAACGTCGTCGGATTTAACCGTGAGCAATTCTTGGAGCGAATATGCAGCGCCATAGGCTTCCATAGCCCAGACTTCCATTTCGCCGAACCTCTGACCGCCATACTGCGCCTTTCCGCCTAACGGTTGCTGGGTTACAAGTGAATACGGACCAACCGCGCGGGCGTGAATCTTGTCCGCGACAAGGTGTCCGAGCTTCATCATGTAGATGTAACCAACAACGACTTCCTGCTCAAACGGTTCACCCGTTCTGCCATCATAAAGCACTGTCTTTCCGTGTGGCGGCAACTTAGCTTCTTCAAGATATTTGCGTATCTCTTCCTCTTTAATACCGTCGAACACCGGAGTCGCAATCTTAAGTCCAAGAACCTGCGCCGCCCATCCAAGGTGTGTCTCAAGCACCTGTCCAATATTCATACGCGAAGGCACGCCCAGCGGGTTCAATACAATATCCACAGGCGTCCCATCCGCAAGGAACGGCATGTCTTCCTCAGGGACAATTTTTGAGACTACACCCTTGTTTCCGTGTCTGCCTGCCATTTTATCGCCGACAGACAGTTTGCGCTTGGATGCGATGTAAACCTTAACGGATTTTATTACACCCGATTCAATTTCATCTCCGGCTTCGAGGCGTTCAAGTTCCTCTTCATACTGCATGTCAATTTCTTCAAATTTCCGTTTGAAACCGGCGATAATTTCGTTGATCTTGTTGCGGATTGGCGACGGGTCAATCTCGATCCTGTCGTAAACGCTTGCCAGTTTCCTTAAAAGTGTCTTGGTTATCTTGCGGTTAGCAGGGATTATAATCTCGCCGGTCTCGGAATTCAGCACATCAAGCGGAATCTTTTCGCCAAGCAGAATATTGCTTAGCGCTTCGGTCAGTTCCTCTTGAAGTTCTTCACGCTTCTGTTTGTATTCTTCTTGGATTTGTTTGCTTCCCCGCTTCTTTTCGCCTTCTGCCGGCTCTTTTTCCTGTGATGTTTCTTTCTTGGATGAAATCTGAACATCCATCACAATGCCATAGGTGCCGGATGGTACACGTAAAGAAGTGTCTTTAACATCTGCTGCTTTTTCACCAAAGATTGCCCTCAGCAAACGCTCCTCGGGGGCAAGCTCAGTCTCACTCTTTGGTGTAATCTTTCCAACGAGGATATCACCCGGTCTAACTTCAGCGCCTATTCTGATGACACCATCAGGACCAAGGTTCTTGAGGACATCCTCGCCAAGGTTTGGAATGTCACGGGTGATTTCCTCCGGACCAAGTTTAGTGTCCCTTGCCTGAACTTCAAATTCCTCAATGTGAATCGAGGTAAATACGTCGTCCTTGACTATTCTTTCGCTAATGAGGATAGCGTCCTCAAAGTTGTATCCGTTCCATGGCATGAACGCCACGAGCACGTTTCTTCCAAGAGCAAGTTCACCACCGCAAGTACATGGTCCGTCGGCAATTACCTGACCTTTCTTGACGATATCGCCCTTTCTGACAATCGCCTTCTGGTTAATACATGTTCCCGCATTTGAACGCTGGAACTTGCGCAGTTTGTAAATGTAAATGCCATTTGCCGGGTCGTGTTTCAATTTGCGACGACCTTCCGGAAGTTTCCCATCTGGAGTTATAATTATGCAATCGCCGGTTACACTGGCAACTTTGCCGCCCTCCTCGGCAACCACGACTGCGCGAGAATCCCGGGCAACTTTTTCTTCCATGCCCGTTCCGACAAGCGGGGCTTCGGTAACAAGCAGAGGCACCGCCTGACGTTGCATGTTTGAACCCATGAGAGCGCGGTTTGCGTCGTCGTGCTCGAAAAACGGAATAAGACTCGCTGCCACAGACAATATCTGTTTCGGCGAAACGTCCATGTACTGAACACGCTCCGGCTCAACAGATATGAAATCGCCTTTATGACGGCAGGTAACCTTACCATCGCGCCCGCCGGTTAACTTACCCTTTTCATCAACCGCTTCATTAGCCTGCGCAATGATAAATTCCTCTTCTTTATCGGCTGTCAGGTACTCAATTTCGTTGGTAACCTTGCCTTTTATTACCTTTTTGTAAGGTGTTTCGATAAAGCCCAGTTCATTAATCCGGGCAAATGTTGCAAGCGAGGCAATTAGACCGATGTTTGGACCTTCAGGGGTTTCAATCGGACAAATCCTGCCGTAGTGCGACGGATGAACGTCGCGCACTTCGAATCCGGCGCGGTCGCGTGAAAGACCGCCGGGACCAAGCGCGGAAAGACGTCTCTTATGCGTCATTTCCGCCAGCGGATTTATCTGATCCATGAATTGCGAAAGCTGACTCCGCCCAAAGAAGTCCTTAATAACAGCAGAGAGAGCCTTTGGATTGATGAGTTTCTGCGGGGTCATTTGATCCAAAGACTGGTCAAAAAGGGTCATGCGCTCTTTAACCAACCTCTCTGTCCGGGCAAGACCAACGCGGCATTGGTTGGCAAGAAGTTCACCTACCGTACGCACGCGGCGGTTGCCAAGGTGGTCAATATCATCGCCTTTAAGCTCGTTCTTGCGAATATTGAGCAGGTGCTTGGTCGCAGCAATAAGGTCTTCCTTTCTTAAAATGCGGATATCGTTGTTGTCTTTGAAGCCAAGCCGCTGATTAATCTTAAACCTGCCAACCCTTGTTAAGTCGTAGCGTTTGGGATCGAAAAACAATCGCCTAATAAGTGAACGAGCATTTGAAGTTGTTACAGGATCACCCGGACGCAATCTGCGATAAATATCCTTTAACGCCTCTTCTTCGTTACGGGTTGGGTCTTTCTTGATACACTTCAGGATAATACCGTCATCTTCTTTAACATCAACGACACGGACTTTCTTGATACCAGCCTTTGCGATCTGATTGACTATACCTGATGAAAGCGGATCGAATGCCCTTGCTATCACCGAATTGTCATTCGGGTCCACTATCTCATCAATGAGAATCTTCGTATCAATATCCGGCAATTTAGCCGCTTTTTCTACAGGAATTTCCTCGATATTATAGAAAAGTTTTATGATATCTTCGTCTGTTCCTCTCTGGGTCTCATTCTTCTTGTCCTCATCTTCGAGGAACGAAATTGCACGGAAGAACGTGGTAATCAGAAACTTACGGCGTTTTTTCTTTCGGTCTAAATACACATAAAGCAGGTCGTTAGTATCAAACTGCGCTTCAAACCACGAACCACGGTCAGGAATAATTCTGAAAGAATGCAGAACTTTACCGTTAGGATGCGTTTCGGCTTCGAACGAAATTCCCGGAGAACGATGCAACTGGCTAACAACTACCCTTTCGGCGCCGTTTATGACAAACGACCCTTGCGGAGTCATGAGCGGCAATTCGCCCATGAAAACTTTTTCTTCTTTGGTTCCATGCTCATCACGCAAACGGAAAGTAACATGCAATGGTGCGCCGTAGGTAATTCCTTCACGCAGACACTCAAGCCAGGTCTGTTTAGGTTCGCCAACTTCGTAGCTAACGTATTCCAGAACAATCTTTCCATCATAGCTTTCTATTGGGAAAACCTCCCGGAAAACAGCTTCCAGACCGGTCATCTTTCTCTTCGCCGGCGGAATATCTGCTTGGAGGAATTCCTTGAAGGAATTCAGCTGGACTTCAATAAGGTTTGGGGGCGATATTACTTCTTTAATTCGCCCGAAATACTTACGTTCGCTACTTTTTGTTGGCATTTGCTCAGATTTTAGTTGGAGTTAAACCAACCTTATTTTTAGATAAAACAGTATCACGCCGCGTTTTTTTCTCAAACGCAGCGCAATCACTGTTTCTATTTTTGATTGTAAAAAGCTATAAACTGCGGTTCTGCCACCCGGCAGACGCAGGTTTTAGTTGGATACGGGGCGATTTTCTTATAAATCGCCCCGTTACAACCTGTAAGATAATTACTTAAGCTCGACTTTTGCTCCGGCATCCTCAAGTTTCTTCTTTGCCGCTTCGGCTTCTGCCTTAGGAGCCCCTTCAAGAATCGGTTTCGGAGCGCCTTCAACCAAAGCCTTGGCTTCTGCAAGACCAAGACCAGCCTTGATCTCGCGGACTGCTTTAATGACAGCAATCTTCTTGTCAGCCGGAACAGAAGCTAAAATGACATCGAATGTCGTCTTAGCCTCAGCCGCTGGCGCTGCCGCTCCACCCGCTGCCGCAGCAGCAGGAGCCGCCGCAACAGCCACAGGAGCCGCCGCTGTCACGCCCCATTTCTCTTCAAGAGCCTTTACCAATTCAGCAATCTCCAATACGGTAGCATTGCTGAGTTCCTCAATGATTTTAGCTTTATCCAGTGCCATATTCTTTTTCAGGTTTCGTCGCTGTCCGTTGTCCTACGAACAGATTAAGTTCCCTTTGAACCGACGATTGTTAATGGTTAGTTTAAATCTGCCCTGCCGAAACCAGCGACAGGGCAGAAATCTGCAGATAGTTAAATTTTATCCCTGCTGCTGACTCCCCTTTTCCGCTTTTGCCTGCATTACTCTGACAAGCCGCGAAGCAGGTTCGTTCAAAAGCGCAACAAGTTTTGTCATAGGCGCCTTCAAAACGCCCAGTAACTGAGCGCGCAGAACCTCCATCGGCGGCAAGTCCGCTAATGCCACCAAAGCGTCAACATCGAGTTTCTGGTTTCCGAGATATCCGAATTTTAATTTAGGTCTTTCAAATTCTGCCGCAAAAGTCTTAATCACCTTTGCCGCGGCGGAAATGTCTTTTTTGCCAGTAACCACCGCAAGCTGACCTTTTAACATAGGTCCGATGTCTTCGATGCCGGCTTCTTTAGCGGCAATCCGGAAGAGTGTATTCTTGACAACATGCAACTCGGCATCCGCTTTCCTTAAACGCCTCCTTAATTCGGTAAGAGGCGCGACTTTCATCCCGGTATAATCAACGACGATGAAAAACGGCGATTGATTAAGCCGCTCGAGATATTCCTTTACAATATATTGTTTTTCCGGACGCATTGTGAAATCTCCTATATTACTTTGTTGCTAATGCCTTATTAAGGTCTATTTTAACCGATGGGCTCATCGTCGAACTGATCGCGCAATTGATCATGTATTTTCCGCGAACCGACGCCGGACGCGCCTTGGCAATTGCCTCTATTACAGTACGCGCGTTTTCTTCCAGCTGCTCTTTAGTAAAAGATATTTTACCGATCGGCAGTTGCACATTGCCGGCTTTGTCCACTTTGAATTCAACACGACCGGCTTTTACTTCTTTGATGGCTTTGGCGACATCTTCAGTTACTGTTCCGGTCTTAGGGTTTGGCATTAAGCCTTTGGGACCGAGCACCTTACCGAGTTTACGAACCTCAGGCATTGCGTCTGGTGTCGCTATCGCCACATCGAAATCCGCCCAGCCTTCGTTGCATTTTTTAATTAAATCTTCATAACCGACAAACTCGGCTCCCGCAGCTTTTGCAGTTTCTGCGGATGTCGGGTTCTTTGTAAATACCAAAACGCGGACAGTTTTGCCGGTACCATGTGGCAACACTACAGTACCACGTACCATCTGGTCTGATTGCTTGGGATCAACACCCAACCTGAACGCAAGTTCAACGGTCTCGTTAAATTTTGCCCGTGGGAACTTGGTTAATATATCAATCGCTGTGTTTAGTGGATATTCTTTGGTTTTATCCACTAACTCCAACGCTTTTCTGTATCTTTTGCTTCTTTTTTTCATAACTATTGCGGTATTTGCGAGGTTTTAATCTCTCCCGCTTTTTTATGTTTAGCCGACAATTTCAATGCCCATGCTTCGGGCAGTGCCGGCAATAATTTTGAACGCAGCCTCTTCGCTATTTGCGTTCAAATCCTTCATTTTAATCTTAACTATCTCCATTACCTGCTGTTTGGTAACCTTGCCAACTTTTTCCTTATTCGGTTTACCCGAACCTGTGGCAATGCCAGCGGCTTTCTTCAATAAAACCGCAGCAGGAGGAGTCTTGGTAATGAATTTGAAAGATTTATCCTGAAAAACCGTGATTACTACCGGGATAATCATCCCCTGCTGGTCTTTTGTGGCGGCGTTGAATTCCTTGCAAAACGCCATGATGTTAACACCGTGCTGACCAAGAGCAGGACCAACCGGAGGCGACGGATTTGCCTGACCGCCCGGTATCTGCAATTTAATTATCGCTGTAACTTTTTTTGCCATAATTAATAAAAACCCTTTTATTTATTCCTTTTTTTGATTTTGTCAATAGAATTTTTGAAAAATCGTGATTTTACACCTTTTCAACCTGCCAGTATTCAAGTTCCACAGGTGTATTACGACCAAAAATATTGACCGTTACCTTCAGTTTTCCTCGTTCGGCGTCAATCTCTTCAATCACACCGCTGAAATTCAGGAACGGTCCATCGTTTATCTTGACGGTTTCGCCGACACTGTGCTCAACCTTCGGTTTTTCACGTTCTTCTGACTCGCTGATTCTGGACTTGATTTCTTCAACTTCCTCATCAGGCACGGGCACAGGACGGTCTCCACCAATAAAACCGATTACACCTTGTGTTTCCTGAATGAAATACCACGGCTTTTCGAGAGGTTTGTTATTCTCATCAAGCAAAATCATCTTGATGTAAACATAGCCAGGGTGGAGTTTCCTGCGGGTTACTTTTTTCTTCCCGCCGCGAACCTCCACGAATAATTGTTTTTAAATCCATGTTTGCAAATCGTTGGCGGAGAGGGAGGGATTCGAACCCCCGATGGCTGTTAAGCCATAACGGTTTTCAAGACCGCCGCATTCGACCACTCTGCCACCTCTCCATCTCAAAAACCCTGGCAGGGTGGGAGGGACTCGAACCCCCAACAGGCGGTTTTGGAGACCGCTACTCTACCAATTGAGCTACCACCCTACCGCTGTTAAAATTTTGTCTCATCAAGTAATATAACACAGGCGCCAGGCTTTTTCTAATTTACCCGGCGCCTGCATAAATGTTATTCGATTACTTCGGTGATACGTCCAGCGCCAATTGTCTTACCACCTTCACGGATAGCGAAGCGTTGTCCACGCTCCAAAGCTACAGGCGCGATAAGTTTAATTTCCAGCGAGACATTATCGCCGGGCATTACCATTTCCACGCCATCCGGCAGTTTAATTGTCCCAGTAACGTCTGTTGTCCGGAAGTAGAACTGCGGTCTGTAGTTGCTGAAGAATGGGGTATGACGACCACCTTCTTCCTTCGAAAGGACGTAAACTTCTGCCTTGAAATGAGTGTGCGGCGTGATTGTGCCCGGTTTGGCAAGCACCATACCACGTTCTACTTCATCCTTCTTAATACCTCTCAGAAGGACACCAACGTTATCACCAGCCCTTGCAGAGTCGAGAATCTTACGGAACATTTCAATGTCAGTCGCCACTGTCTTACGGGTCTCACGCAGACCGACAATCTCGACTTCATCCATTCTCTTGAGTTCGCCACGTTCAACACGACCGGTCACAACTGTACCACGACCTTCAATGTTGAACACGTCCTCAATACTCATGAGGAATGGCTTATCAATTTCACGAACTGGCTCCGGAATGAAACTGTCAATGGCATCCAAAAGTTGTTGGATAGCCTCTGCAGCTTTCGGGTCGCCGGCAAGGGCGGCTTTGGCGCTACCACGGATAATCGGGGTCTTGTCCCCAGGGAATCCGTATTTGTTGAGCAAATCACGGAGTTCCATCTCGACGAGTTCGAGCAATTCCGGATCGTCAACAAGGTCAACTTTATTCAGGAAGACAACAATTGCCGGCACACCGACCTGACGCGCAAGCAGGATGTGCTCACGTGTTTGGGGCATCGGACCTTCTGCGGCGTCAACCACAAGGATAGCGCCATCCATCTGAGCGGCGCCTGTGATCATGTTCTTGATGTAGTCCGCATGACCCGGGCAGTCAATGTGGGCGTAATGGCGCTTATCGCTCTCGTATTCAACGTGTGATACTGCAATTGTGACGGTCTTAGTCTCGTCACGGACAGTACCACCCTTAGTAATTTCTGAATACGGAACGAACTTCGCGAGTCCTTTCTTTGCCTGGACCGCGAGAATCGCCGCGGTTAAGGTTGATTTACCATGGTCAATATGACCAATTGTACCCACGTTAACATGCGGTTTTGTCCGCTGGAATTGCTCTTTAGCCATGATTACTCCTGATTATTTTAGTTTTATAACAACTCTTTATGGAGCCCATGACCAGGATTGAACTGGTGACCTCATCCTTACCAAGGATGCGCTCTACCGACTGAGCTACATGGGCCCCAAAATCTATTAGTTTTTCAAAGATACAACAATCCACTTCTGTGCCTCTTTTTGCAAGAGGAACACAGAACCGACTTCATTGTTTTAACTATGTTGGCAAAATTTATGCCAATTTAATTTTTTGTCAATATTTAATTTTGTAAAAAATTGATTCGCTTACAAGTTACTAATTGTTAATATTGTAAACATCTAAAAACGATTATTAATTATCCGTAAAAAATGAAAAAAATCAATAAAAATTTCTCCACAGAAGTTTTTTTTATTATTCTGTGTTTGCTTACGCTGGTTACCATTCCTACAAATGCCCAGAGGAGAATGGAGTTTTTAGGACGGGGTTTAATCGCAATTCCAACAGGAAAAAACCAGGTCTATTTAAGCTGGCGACTTCTGGGGACTGACCCGCCGGATATCGGTTTCAACGTTTACAGAATTACAGACACTAATAAACCGGTCAAACTCAATAACGAACCAATAATAAGTTCCACAGATTACATTGATAAAAGCGTAAATCTTTCACTTAAAAATACTTATTTTGTCAGACCAGTTCTTGGAAAACACGAACTCGAGCCGTCGAAATCTTTTGTTTTAAATCCAGACCCGCCTTTGAGACAGTATTTACCAATTAAACTCCGGACACCGCCGGGTTATTCGCCTAACGATTGTTCTGTTGGCGACCTTGACGGAGACGGCGAATACGAAATTGTCGTCCATCAGGTCGGCAGGGGGAAAGATAATTCGCAGGCTGGTTTTACTACCGAACCAATTCTTGAAGCATACAGACTAGACGGAACATTTTTGTGGCGTATTAATCTCGGCAAAAACATTCGCGAAGGGGCTCATTATACACAATTCCTCGTCTATGACTTTGACGGAGACGGAAAGGCAGAGGTTGCCTGCAAAACTGCAGATGGCACTGTTGACGGAACAGGAAAAATAATAGGAAATCCAAATGCAGACTGGCGAAATAAGGATGGCAAGATTCTCGATGGTCCTGAATATTTAACTGTATTTGACGGCGAAACAGGTGCAGCAATTTTTACTACAAATTATATTCCGCCGCGTGGCAAAGTGGCTGATTGGGGAGACACAACAGGAAACAGATGCGACCGTTTTCTTGCAGCAGTGGCGTATCTTGACGGTAAAAATCCGAGCATGATATTTTGCCGCGGATATTACACAAGAACTGTGATTGCCGCATGGGATTTCACGGATAAAAAACTAAAACTCCGCTGGGTTTTTGACTCCGACTCCGGCAACCCTGAAGATCGGAAATACCGCGGCCAAGGCAATCATAATCTCAGTGTCGGCGACGTTGACGGTGATGGCAAAGACGAGATTGTTTACGGGGCATGCACGATTGACGATAACGGGAAAGGATTATATTCAACCGGCTGGGGTCATGGCGATGCAATGCACTTATCTGATATAGACCCTGAACGCCCCGGACTTGAAGTATTCTCAATTCATGAGAGACCATCGCACACAAACGGCGTTTCATTTTATGAAGCAAAAACGGGCAAGATTATATGGGGCAAAAAATCCGCCGATGTTGCCCGCGGTCTCGCGGCAGATATTGACCCGAGATATAAGGGCTATGAAATGTGGGCGTTTGGCGAAGGGCTTTCCGGCTTATGGAATACTAAAGGCGAGGTTATTTCTCAAAGAGCACCACGCACATGCAACTTTGCTGTATGGTGGGATGGTGATCTTTTAAGGGAATTGTTAGACCGTAATTATATCTGGAAATGGGACTGGACAAATTCTACATTGCAGACCCTTCTTGTGGCAGAAGGATGCGTCGCTAATAACGGAACAAAGTCAACCCCAGCACTTTGCGCCGATATACTCGGCGACTGGCGGGAAGAGGTAATCTGGAGAACATCTGATAATCAGGAACTCAGGATCTACATAACCACAATACCATCGCAACACAGAATTTTTACCCTTATGCATGAGCCACAATACCGCTTGAGTGTTGCATGGCAGAATGTCGGATACAATCAGCCTACACAGCCAGGATTTTACCTCGGTGAAGGAATGGATAAACTGCCATCGCTAAATATCACTACAAACAGGATCAAGTAGAACATCTTCAGTAAGAATTTTGATTATAATTGGACATTCCTGCCAACCGTAGTTTTTCATTGATTTAACTGATTCCAATATTACATTTACAGGCATGAGGAAAAGCAATTTGGTAACAGTTTGTTTAATTTTTTATTTGTTATGTGGATTCGGTTTATACGGGCAGAACAATGATAAACCGTCTGCAAGGGTTACAAAAAATATTGCGGGATGGACAGTCCGGGTTGACACACGGCTTCTTACACCTCCAAATGCGGAACTTGGAGAACGAACACTTAAATTTCTTGAGGCAAAATTAATCGATATAACTTATGTTGTGCCCAAAGAACGTCTCGTTGACCTGCAAAAAGTAACTATAGTTGTGGATTTAAACTGCGGAAAATTAAATTCTATTCAATACCATCCCAGTGTCGGCTGGCTAAAGGAACACGGTTACGAACCTGAACTTGCAAAGTGCGTCCATATTCCCATTGCGGCTCAATTACCTACGCAACGAAATGTCCGGGAACAACCATGGGTCATCCTCCACGAACTTGCCCACGCCTACCACGACCAGGTACTTGACTTTGAAAACCGGGAGATAATCGAAGCATTTGAAAAATATAAACAGAGCGGCAGAGGCAATGCTACATTGCTTTTTAATGGGACGCGTGTAAAACATTACGCCCTGACAGACCATAAAGAGTTTTTCGCTGAAATGACAGAAGCATATTTCGGAGTCAACGATTTCTTCCCGTTTAACCGCGCCGAATTAATGGTCTATGAACCGGAAATCTACAAATTAATGTATTCAATCTGGGAAGTGAAAAAGTAATACTTTTTTAGGAAACTGATTCAGACAATTTTTCTAAAGAGAGTGTGAATAAAAATATTAGTACTGCGTCAAATGCTTGTGTAAAAAATTAAAAATTAATAAGCCTATGAAAAATAACATAAGCCGTAGATTTTTTGTTAAAACAGTCGCATTCGGCGCAACAGCGCCGTTTATTCTTCCATCCCACATCTGGTCTGCCGAGGTAAAACCTAACGATAAGATCACAATGGGATTTATCGGGGTTGGGACGCAGGGACGTTATCTGCTGGGTGGTTTCATGAATGACCCGCAGGTGCAGGTTCTTGCTGTCTGCGATGTGGACACAACACGCCGGGAATTCAGTAAAAAGACAGTGGAAGATTTTTATTCTAAAAAGACTGGGCAAGACTACAAAGGGTGCGACGCTTACAACGATTTCCGCGATTTGCTAAAGAGAAAAGACATCGATACGGTGTGCATTGCAACACCTGACCACTGGCATGCAATTCCGGCTATCCTCGCATGCAAGGAAGGCAAGGATATATATTGCGAAAAGCCGCTTTCTCTTACAATTGCCGAGGCGCGCGCAATGGTAAAAGCAGTCAGAAAATACAACCGCGTGTTTCAAACCGGCAGCATGCAAAGGTCCTCCCGCGAATTTCTGAAGGCTTGCGAACTCGTCCGCAATGGCAGAATTGGGGAAGTAAAAGAAGTGTATGTTAATGTGGGTGGGCCAAGCAAATGGTGTGACTTGCCGGAGGAACCAATGGAACCGGGACTTGACTGGAATATGTGGCTTGGGCAGGCGCCGATGCGTCCGTATAACTCTGTTCTGAGTCCCCGCGGTGTCCATAAGCACTTTCCTGCATGGCGAAATTACCGAGAGTATTCAGGTGGTGGTATGACTGACTGGGGTGCGCATCATTTTGATATTGCCCAATGGGGACTTGGAATGGACGAAAGCGGTCCGACAGAGATATATCCGCCTGATGGCAAAGAATTTAAGCGTCTGACATATAAATACGCCAATGGGGTCGTTATGTATCACGGGGGTCTTTCTGGTTATAATTACGGGGTTGTATTCGTTGGCACAAAGGGTAAGATTTGCGTTGATCGCGGTCGCTTTCTTGCAGAGCCGGAGGAAATTGCAGCAGATTACAAAATAGGTTCGGATAAGATTAAGTTATATCAAAGTTCAAATCATCTTAAAGACTTCCTCAATTGCGTAAAGAGTCGGCAGCGTCCTATCTGCGATGTAGAGATTGGTTGCAGGTCTGTGACAGTGTGTCATTTAGGAAATCTCGCTTACTGGTACAAACGTCCGCTGAAATGGGATCCTGTCAAAGAACGATTTATTGGCGATGAAGAAGCAAATACATGGCTCGACCGACCAAAACGCGCTCCATGGGATAAAGCAATTGAAGGGGTAATCTAATCCCTAAGGTTAAAACTCATAACAGTCTGAATCTGGCTTTTTGCCTGCCCTGTCCAATTAACGTGGTAAGATAGCATTAGTGCCATGACCGAATTGGACAGGGTTTTATTTTTAGTTCATTAATCTTGCTTAATTCATCAATCTTCCGGCAATGGTTTGTCCTTGGTTTCCGGAGCCCAGATTAAAGCAATGAGTCCGAGGAAAAATATTGAGGACATGATTGTTGCAACCGTTCTGAATGGCATGATAGTCGTCAGATAACTAAAAACCATAGGCGCGGGTGCAGCTAAAAACCGAACCGTATTGTAACAAAAACCAACGCCTGTGCCACGCAGTCTCGTCGGGAACAGTTCTGGGAAATAGATTGAATATCCTGCAAACACGGAGAGTGTGGCAAATCCCATCATCGGCAGCATCCAGTAGGCATCTGTGGCTTTATGCAGGAAATTGAAAACGAATGTAACAATTCCGGCGCATAATATAAATGAGATAAAGAATGCAATCTTTCTGCCGAATTTAGAAGCCGCCCATGTAAACGCCATCATTCCTAAAAACGCTCCTGCATCCTGTAATGCGGTTCCCCAGCCACGGACTGTGTCAATTGTTTTCTGATCCGCGCCTTTGAGAGCCTCTGAGATTAATTCCGGCGAATAAAATCCAATGCCCCACAATCCTATCATTCCCGAAAGTCCAAGCAGAAGACCGACTATTGCGTTTCGCCTCCATCTTTTGTCTTTGAAAAGGTCAATCGGCGAACCAACCTTTCTTTTTATTTCTCCACGTTCTGCCGCTTCTTTTGCTTTCTTCCATGCATCGGGTTCTTTGAGGATGAAAATGATTGGGATGGTAAGCAACGCGGGAAGTATTCCCACAAAGAAAATTACACGCCATCCTGCATATCCGTGCCAGAAATTTTCCATTCCGGGCGGGATTTTAAGACTTATCAGAGAACCCATAATGTTACCTGTTGCAGAGAGCGCCTGCAATGAGCCAAGCGCAGCAGATCTGAAGTTTGTCGGAACACTCTCGGCTACAAGCGTTGTTGCAGAGCCAAACATTCCGCCTACACCTAGCCCAACCAAAAACCTGAACAGCAGGAACTGGTCTATCGTCTGGGCAACGCCGGAAAGACCCGTGAACCCCGAATATACAATCAACGTAGCCACCATTGTTTTTTTGCGTCCCCATTTATCGCTCAACATTCCGAATATTATTCCCCCCGTTGCCCAGCCAAGAATCATGACTGTAGTGGCTTTGCCTATGTATTTTTTAATTGTGTCTTCGACTTCCTTCTTCTGTTTTTCATCAACAGATTGTGTGGAGGATGGCTGACTTTGGATCGACGGCGGTTGTGCGGATTCACCAGCAGAAGATTTATTTTGGGAATAAGTCTGTTTATACACGAGTTCTTTTACTGCCGGCTGACGGGCAAGAATAAAAATCCTTTGATCCATGCAATCAAATAACCACCCGCATGATGCAATTATTACAACAAGCCAGTGGTATAATGTTACGCCTTCAAAAGTGCTTTTTTTAGTATTTCCTGTGTTCCCGTTTTCCGTCATTGTCATAACTATCTCATTCGTTATTGTTTTCCTGCAGTTTCTGAAAATAGTCGGGACAAAACATTAAATTTGTCAAGAAATCTAAATTAAAAAATGAATTCACATTTATGAGATTAAGGTTATTTGTAATGTTTTTAACAGAAAAAAATGTGGTTAAAAACCTTTCCTGAAAATTCGGAGGATAAAATTGGGAATTAACCGTTGAACCGGTATCCCAAACGATGAATTGTCTGAATGAATTTGCCGGCTGGACCGAGTTTTTCTCTTAAACGGCTTATGTGCGCATCCACTGTACGCGTTTCAATGACGGCGTCGTAATCCCAAACTTCGGAGAGGAGTTGGTCGCGGGTAACGAGGGCACCTTTTTTCTCCATTAGCGCGCATAATAGTTTAAATTCCATCGAAGTTAATTCTATTGGTTTGTTGTTGTATGAGACGCGGAAGGAATTGATATCGACGACTAAACCTTTATGCGAAAGAATTTCCACTTTGGGTTTGCCGGTTTTGTAAGCGGTTAACAATTTTTTAATACGGATGAGCAGTTCGCGCATACTGAAGGGTTTAACGAGGTAATCATCGGCGCCGGATTCAAACCCTTTGATTCTGTCGTTTTCGGCGGCACGGGCAGTGAGCATAAGGATTGGGATTCTGGAATATTTGGGGTCACTCTTGAGCGTTTTGCAGACGTCAAAACCACTTAGGACTGGAAGCATTATATCAAGGACTATAATATCTGGTGAAAAGACTTTGACTTTCCAGAGGGCTTCTTTGCCGTCTTCGGCGGTAATAACCTGATAATTTGCTTGTTTAATGTTATAAACAAGCAGTTCAAGTACATCCTGTTCGTCGTCAACTATTAATACTTTTTCTTTTTCAGCCATACGGTCTCATGGCATTAAGTGAATTATGTTGGTTTATTTTCATCTGGCTGCGCGTGATGAGATTCCAGGATGTAGATAACTTCATCGGCGATGTTTGCCGAAAGGTCTGCAATTCGTTCCAGACGTTTAGCGACTGTTATGAGATTTAAGTCAGCATAAACATCGGCTTGATTTGAGACCATATCCTTTTCATAAAATTTGCGGAGTTCTTTGTAAAGGTGGTCAACCTCGTCGTCTTTACGGATGATAGATTTAGCAAGTTCTACGTTGCGCTGTTCAAATGCTTCCATAGCAAGGCGCAACATAGAGATAACCTTTGAGGAAAGTTCTTTTAATTTGTCAACGTCGCCTTTCAGCGGTCTGTCTGCTAATTCAATTGCGCGGTTTGCGATTTTGGAGGACTCTTCTCCGATACGTTCGAGGTTATGCGAAATTTTCATAGACATAACGATTAACCGCAGGTCGGAGGCGAGCGGCGCTTTTGCTAGCAATTGTATAATCAAATCTTCCAATTCGAGCGCCATTTTACTGAGCATAAAAGTATTTTCTTTTATTTTTCTGGCGAGTTCGATGTTTTTATCAAACAAAGCCTCAGTGGCGTATTTGAGAATACGCTCGGTATACATCCCCATATAAAGGATGCGTTTTGTCAGGTCTTCGATTTCTCTGTCGCAACGTTGTTTGGCATTCATAATTTTTATCCGAATCTTCCTGTTACGTAATCTTCTGTTCTTTTAACTTTGGGGTTCAGGAAAATGTCTCTTGTTCTGCCGTATTCAATTAATTCGCCGAGGTAGAAAAACGCGGTATAATCGGAAATTCTTGCTGCCTGTTGCATATTATGAGTAACGATGACGACTGTATAATCTTTTTTAAGGGTGAGTATAAGTTCCTCAATCTGAGCAGTTGCGATCGGATCTAATGCAGAAGCCGGTTCGTCCATTAAAATGATTTCGGGTTTTGTGGCAATTGCTCTTGCAATGCAAAGGCGTTGTTGCTGACCGCCGGAGAGACCGAGCGCGCTCGAGTTTAGGCGGTCTTTTACTTCATCCCACAGAGCGGCGGCTCTCAGGCTGGATTCAACGATAGCATCCAATTCCGACTTTTTTGTTACGCCGCGGAGTCTTAATCCGTAAGCAACATTGTCATAGATTGATTTGGGGAACGGATTAGATTTTTGAAAGACCATTCCGACTTTTTTCCGCAACTCAATTACATCGACGTCCTTCGAATAGATATCCACTCCGCCGATTTTTATAGTGCCAGTTAATCTGAAGGTTTCGATTAAATCATTCATTCTGTTCAGGCATCTGAGCAATGTGGTTTTGCCGCAACCGGATGGTCCGATGAATGCGGTTACCAGTTTCTCATAAATGTTAAAACTGATATTTTTCAGCACCTCAGTTTTACCGTAGAATGCCCGTAAATTTTTAATTTCTATTAATTCATTTGTCGTAGCGGTAACAGGCTGAAAGATTTCGTCTATCTGGTTGATATCCATATTTTTTAATGTGTCTTGCATATTTATCATTCACTTGCTCTTTGTTTTCTGCGAATTCTTGCTCTGATAAAAATTGCTGCCAGATTCAATGTAAATGTCAGAACTACCAAAACCGCCACAGTGGCATAAAGGATTGGCTTTGTTTTTTCAATGTTTGGGGATTGGGTAGATAAAACAAATACATGAAAGCCCAAATCAAGGAACTGATCAGTTAATTTATGGGGTAAATCAGCCATAAAATAAGCTACACCAGTGAACAGGATTGGCGCAACTTCACCGGCAGCTCGGCTTACAGCCAGTATCGTTCCTGTTAAAATTCCAGGAAATGCACGCGGTAGGATGATGTTGAAGATGGTCTGAAGTTTCGTGGCGCCGAGAGCATAACTTGCCTCACGTTCTCCGGGTGGTGTTGCGCGGATAGCTTCTTCTGTGGAGACGATTACGACAGGGAGTGTCATAACTGCCAATGTAAGGGAAGCCCAGATCAACGCCGGTTTCCCCCAAACCGGTTCCTGATATTTCATTAGTTCATCAATATTTTGACCGATAAAATTGATAAAGAAACCGAGACCGAAGAGTCCGAAGACGATCGAAGGAACTCCCGCAAGGTTGTTGACAGCAGAGCGGATTATCCGTGTTGTTTTTGAAGTATTGGAAGAATATTCAGAGAGGTAAATAGCGGTAATAACACCTACAGGTACGCCGAATATAGTCATAATAAATACCTTTAAAGTAGTGCCTACTATATGCGGCAGTATGCCTGTGGTTTCTACGTTAAAAAAGTCTGTTTGCGGTATTGTAGTCAGAAATCGCCAGGAAATATGCTTAAAACCGTTTATGAAAATATGCGAAAGGATTAAAAAAAGGATGAAGAGGATGATAAGACCACAAATGGCAGTGAGCGCTGTGAAAAAATGGGAAGAAATATAAAACTTTTTCGTCTTAAGACCCCATACAGGTCTATAATTTATTTTAATATCCATTTTCACTTTAATCCTTCAAATTTTTCCTTAAATTTTCCAATTGCGACCTGCGCAACAATGTTTGCTATAAACGTAAAGCCGAAAAGTAGTGTGCCTAGTAAGAACAAGATCCTGTAATGGGGTCCACCGAAAACGACTTCAGCCATTTCAGCGGCTATAGTAGCCGTTATTGTTCGGGCGCCCTGAAAGATGTTCCATGTCATTTCGCTTGCTGAAGTTACCATTAGGACAATCATTGTTTCTCCGATAGCACGACCAAAGCCGAGCAATATAGCAGCAAGAATGCCTGTGAAGGCAGCTGGAACCGCAATTTGCCATGCGGCTTGCCATTTCGAAGCGCCAAGGGCATAGGCGCCGTTGATGATTGAGCGCGGAACCGCGTAAAGGGCATCTTCCGCTATTGAAAATATTATTGGAATTAAGGCAAAACTCATAGCAATGCCGGCAACGAAGGCATTTAATCGTATCTCATATTTAAACACCGATTGGAACCATGACGCCATTACAAGCAATGCAAAGAAACCTATGACCACCGAAGGTATTCCCGCAAGCAGTTCAATTGCAGGTTTAAGTGTTTCTCTTATAGCGGGTTTTGCCAGTTGCGAGACGTAAATTGCGGCGCCAACCGAAATTGGCACTGCAAATAGCAGTCCAATTAAAGTTACTTTAAGACTACCTACAATTAATGGCATTATGTTGTATTTTGGTATATTGCTGACGGGTTGCCAGATATAAACCGGCTTATCGTAACCAGTCCATTGGTGAGGAAATATAAGATATTTCCATTGTGTGGTGTTAACTCTTGCGTCTTTATCATTCTTGAAGTTTTCGGGTATTTCTTTAAAAGCCTCCATTTTGACTTCAAGCAAGGCGATTAACGTTTCTTTGTCGAGTTTTTTAAATTTAGATTTCGGCAATCCTAGATATATTCTTATTTGTTCGGGTGAGTATTTATCAATATCTTCCGGCTTAATAGGATCCTGAACAAGGGCGCTATTTGTTTTTCCAGTGAAGATCGGGAGGGCTTCTTTGCCTACAAACAGGAAGATGCAGAATATCGCTGCTATAACAGACAAGGAAATTGTATACATTAAGGACTCAATAATACGTTCCTTAACTTTTCTGAAATAAACACCCCTGCGCTCTGTCACCGATTGGATCGAGGCTTCCGTTTGGCTAAACTTTTTACTCATCTTCACCTCCTAATAGTTGAATTTCAGAGCGCAGGGGAGAATCCATATTACCTGTTATTTATTAATCCGAAGGTTTTTAGGGAGCGGATAGTAACCGACTTCTTTTACAACCGCCTGTCCTTCGTCGGAGAGTATCCATTCTATGTATTTGTGAATTTCACCTTTATCAATCGCTGGGTTTACATATATATAGAGGTAACGCCAGATCGGGTAAGAACCGTTGACGACATTTTCTTCGGTTGGTTCAACACCAGGAGAACCTGCGTCTTTCTTTACGAGCAGGTGTTTAATGCCGGTCCCGTATGCGGCGCCACCGTAGCCTATTCCGTTTTTATCTTTACCGACAGCCTGAATGAGGGCTGCTGTGCCAGGCATTGTCTGAGCGCTGGAGGCGAAGTCTTTACCTTTTAATACGTGTTCTTTAAAGAACTCGTATGTCCCGGAATTGTTTTCGCGGCTGTAAAGGACGATCGGTGCATCCGGTCCGCCGACTTCTTTCCAGTTTTTAATCTTGCCTGTGAAAATAAGTTCCAGTTGTTCTACTGTAAGTTCTTTAATCGGATTTTCCGAATTCACGTAAACCGAAAGCCCGTCAAGCGCAACCTTGTATTCGGTTGGTCTTTTTCCGAAGGCTGTGATACAGGCTTGAATTTCTTTTGCTTTAATTGGTCTTGAAGCATCACAAAGGTGGGTTGTATTGTTTTGCAGGGCAGCAAAACCTGTTCCTGATCCACCGCCTGTGACCTGAATCTTTACGTCAGGGTTCTTTGACATGTAAACTTCTGCCCATTTCTGAGCGAGAATGACAAGGGTGTCAGAACCCTTTTGGATTATTGTTGTTGCCGCTTGCGCGGTGTTTATGGCTAACGCCATTCCGAGCATTCCTGCCGTTACTGCGTTTAGTTTCTTGGTTTTCATATTTGTTCCTTTTGTTTTTTGGGTTTTGTTTGTAACTTTTTCAGCATTTAAAATTTGAGCGACATATCTACTTGGAATCGTGCCATACCGCTGTCCCGGTTTATGGTTAACGGTTCATCTATTAATTCCGTTAAGAACAGCTTGGCAGACAGGCTTAGAAAATCTGTCGGGGAGTAGACAAATCTGATGATGTGGCCTTTTACATTGGTACCCGCAAAATAACCTGCGCCGCCTGGGTTTGAGGGCGAAGTTCCGGCATAATATGCTCCAAAGTCAGAATCAACAACCTCTTCAAACCAGGAATTCGCGCCTAACCATTTATAGGTATAACCTAACTCATAGGTCCTCTTTTTCCCAGCTTTGCCAAGTGTCAAACCTGCTGACCATGCGTAGTTATCGGCACTTGATGGAGCGGCTGGGTTATTCATATATTCGCCCCAGAGAGTAACTGGAAATGCCCCACTGTATAACGGCGCCTTGTCGAGTTTATAGGAAACCGAGCCGTTTATTATGAACGGATTAAATCCGTATCTTGATAAACCGCCAGTTCGGTAATTTCCACGATTTACGTCTGGGATGTTCTTTTGGTCATTAAGTTTCTCGTCATTATTGATTGATAGTAATCCAAAACCGAGTGTGGAGTCTATTTTATCATTCCATTTGGCTGACCACATTAGTTGAGCGCCAGCCAAATAAGGATCCTGGGTTGAGGCAGATAACTCATCCAGTGCGAATACACCAGCGTTTAGTTTCAACTTGTGGTTCATTGAGAGGGCATACTCAAGGTTTAATCCGAATCCTTCCGGAGTATAGTCGGGGTCAAATACCATATCAGAGTATGAGAACGGATTTTCCATCTTACCCACCGTAGTTGACAGTTTCCAATCCCCCGAATTGATTGCGTTCCATTTTAAATAGGCAAGGTCAATATATAAAAACTTTTTAGAGGCGTTACCTTTGAATGTTGTATTACCGGAAATAGGGTCACCGCCGAAGTTTCCTACTGCCTCACTGCTCGTGAGCCGCAATCCGGCTTCGAAGTTGTTGAGCATCATTGCCTGAAACATAAGGCGGGCGCGGTATCTGAATCTGTCTCTCTGGACGAAGGCGTCGTTGTCACCATAAAAGCCTTCGTACCGTCCTCTTACATCGCCGCTAATTTTAAATGAGTTTACCCATTCAGATAGACCCGTCTTTGCTGCAAATGCGTTTTTGAAGTCTTGATCAGACTGTTGACGCAGTTCGTTTGCTTCATTTACGGTCAGGATCCCTTTCTGCACAAGTTTGTCTAAAAGGGAATCCACCGATTGCGCCTGTGTGTTGAAGTTTATCGCTACCGAAAACACTGCGGTTGCGAACGCTATGTTTATTTTTTTGACCAGATTTTTATAAATTTTAGTTTTCATATCTGGTCAAAATCTAAAATACGAATGTTACGAACTTTTGACGAAATTGTTAAAAAATAGAGAATTTTTAAACATTTAGAAAAAGTGCAGAAATTACAGCAAAAGCAGATTTTTTAGGATTATTTGGAGAAATATAGGGAATTATGTACCCCAGAATAAATCCGTTCTCCTTTTTACGGATGCAAAAAATTTTCGCGCGATGGATTTTCAAACAAACGCGCTACTCTACCGGCAAAATTTCGAGATTCCTAAAGAAAATTTCCGAACCGTTAGATTGCAGATAAATCCTGCCGTAAGAAGGGTGCATATTTGTGCCTTTAAAAACCTGTTTGTCGTTGATTAGGACGACGAGGCTTCCGTTGTTGGAAATGATATCAATTTTGTTCCACTCGCCCCATGGTTTTTCGGGGTCGTTTTTTGAGCGCCAGCCGGGGATGGGTTGTCGCTCTTTAGGGTCGTCACGGTAAAAGGTTGACCATGGTTTCGAGTGGGTAACGCCATCGGAGGATGTTATCCGTGCGCCGTCAAGCACTACAATATCTCCTGTTTGACCGTCGGCGATCTGGATTTCGATTCCTTTTGACCAGACCTTGTTCTCGCCGGTCGAGTTAATGACAATGCCGCTGTTTCTTGGTTTTTCGGAGGCTTTGCCCCACATTTTTGCCCCCCATTTATATTCGGCGACAAGATGGAAATTTGTAAACATTTGCATTGTTGAGATGAACCCCCGATGTTGTCCACTGATTCTCAGTAATCCATCTGGGGTTACTGTAAAGACGCCGTCTGGGTCGTTCTGGGTGCCGAACTTTTCAATCCAAACGTAAAACCCGGTGAGGTCTTTTCCATTGAAAAGTTTTCCGGGTGGCTGTTGTTTTGGTGGGGAGATTTCGTTGAGCCACTCACGGATGTATTAATGTTAAACTCGTGATTTAATAATTAAGTAATATTGAAAAAGTGTTAGTTTGAGAAAGTTTCATGAATGTAGAAGTTTTTGTACTTTGCGATGCGGCAACGGATTACCACGGGAAACTGAATATCCTTGGCGCGTTTGATTGTATATGGGCTACGAAAGCCCCTGTGGTCCATCCGTTTTGCGCAATCGCATTGCGAATCAGGTTTATGCGGATAGAAGAAGGGACGCACCCGATTAAGATTAACATTGTTGACGAGGACGGAAAAAATATTGTGCCTCCGATTGACGGCAATCTTAATATCAAGTTTGGTACTGAAGATGAATCGGTAGCGGCTAATCTTATCATTAATCTTCAGGGAATAAGGTTTGAGAATTTCGGGAACTATTCCATAGACCTTGCAATACATGGAAGGCACGAGGCTTCGCTGCCCCTTTTTGTAAAACAGGCAAAACTCCCACCACAAACTCCCCAACCGCCACAATCCCCGGAACCCGGACATTTTTGATTGAATAAATAATAATTAAAAATAGTCAGAATTAGTTTTGATTGGAGTAATTAAAGGTCTGTTTAAAATAATGTGAAACCATTGGGTGTGTTTTAATGTCTTATTTAAATAGCCGATTATGATCAAAAAACCGGCAAAAAGTGTATTTATTTCAATATATTTTGCTGCAATCGCCGTAATTTTTATTTTCGGAGGTTGCACCGCCAAATATTATACCCGTTCGGCGGATAAGGAGGCTTACAAGATAATAGCCGAAAAATCACGGGTCGTAACAAACATGGACACAAAGTTCACAATTCAGACGAATCCGCCGCCGGATTTAAGCGATTGCCCGATTAATGAAAAGGTTGAAGAGGCGCTTGGCAGTGAGGCAGACATAGAAAAAGGGGCACGCGTGATATCACTGGATAAAGCGCTTGAACTTGCAGTAAAATACAGTCGCGAGTATCAGGCTCAAAAGGAATCCCTGTATATTCAGGCGTTAAACTTATCCCTCGTCAGACATCAGACACCGCCGTTATTCCCCAGACAGCGACTGAGAAATCAGGAAATCTATGCAGGTGTGGATAATCTGGTTGATGGGAAAAAATTTAATACCGGTGGTAGCGCAACACTTGAATCAATGCTGTGGACAGGAGGTAAAATTGTAACAGATTTTTCGATGGACTTTAGCAGGTTTCTGACCGGCGACCCCCGAGCCGCTCTCTCATCCACAATGGCAGCCACCTTTACGCAACCAATCTTACGCGGCGCCGGCTACAGAATTGCTATTGAAAATCTCACTCAAGCTGAACGCGATTTCTTATACGCCGTGAGGAATTTTACAAGATACAGAAAAGACTTTGCTATAAAGATTGCCACAGCCTATTACGGAGTTCTCCAGAACCGCGACCGCGTACGTAACACTTATCGCGGTTTACAAAATTATAGGATGAATGTTGAGCGCGATACAGCATTTGTTGCCGAAGGTTTGCGCGCACAGGCTCAACTGGATGAATTAAAACAGGCAGAGTTAACAACAGAATCTTCATGGATTAACTCAGTGATCGCCTACAAGCAGGCTCTTGATCAGTTTAAAATTACTCTTGGTCTGCCTCTTTCAACAAAAATAGTCCTTGACGACACCGAACTTTCGCGCTTGCAGATTATCCATCCACAAATTACATTGGAAGAGGCAATCAAAATTGCCGAAGCAAGCCGTCTTGACCTGCATAACCAGCGCGACCAAGTTGAAGATGCTGAGCGAAAATTGAAAATTGCGAAAAACAATCTTCTCCCGAGCCTTGATTTTACGGGAAGTGTTTATTTACCAGACCGCGCAGGAAACAAGCCGCTTCCAGATGTAAATAATCCACAGTGGGATGCAAACGTGAATTTACGTATTCCACTTGACCGTAAGGCAGACAGGAATTCCCTCCGGTCAGCTCAAATCGCCCTTCAACAGGCGAAACGAAACTATGAGTTAAAACTCGATAATGTTCGCCTTGAGATTTACAACGACTGGCGTACGCTGGAGCAGGCTCGTAGAAACTATGAAATCAGCGAAGCAGGCGTCCGTGTTGGCGAACGCCGTGTCGAAGAACAGAATATACGCGCTGAACTTGGCATAAGCACAGCGCGTGATGTTGTTGCCGCGCAAGACTCATTGATTAGAGCAAAAGACGACCTTACCGCGGCTATAATCTCACACACTCTTGCAAGATTGCGACTGTATAGCGACATGGGTATTTTAATCATCGGCGATAATGGGAAATGGGAGGAGATAGCCAATGCAAATAATCACCAAAATTAAGACAATATACAAAAATCTTTATAGCAAATATCCGAAAATTACAATCGCAGGGTCTGTATTGCTGGGTGTATTTGTTATATACGCTTTTATTTCGCCGAAGAAACAGGACCAAACGGCAATTACATTCGAAGTCAGACGCGGCAATCTTGATATTTCTGTGATTGAAGGAGGAACAGTAGAAGCCCTTGAATCTCAGGAAATTAGGTGCGAAGTCGCAACAGGTTATCAAGGAACAAAAATCCTCAAAATTGTTGAAGAGGGTTATTTTGTTACCGAAGATGACGTAAAGAACGGTCTTGTGCTTGTTGAACTTGATTCTTCTGAACTCCGCGACAAGTTAATGACGCAGGAAATACAGTTCCAATCAACGCTTGCAGCCCTGACCGAAGCCCGTCAAAGTTTCGATATCCAACTCAACCAGTGCAAGTTAGACATAAAAAATGCCGAGCAGGCGGCGCGTTTTGCATACATGGATTTTGCCAAGTTCGTAGGAGATAAACTTGCCGCCCAAATCGTGGAAAGGCTCGGGATGAAGGAACAGACTAATGCTGATGTGATTGACCTTTCAAAACTTGAAGGAGCGTTAAAACCATTGCTTGCTTTACCATCAGTATCCGCAGTAACCAATGAACAACAAAATTCATCTGATTCAAATGTAAATAGTTCCGGCGCAGGTATGCCGCCTTCTACTTTGCCAACCAGTGTGCAGGCAGATAGTAACGGACGCCAGCCAGAACCGACAGGGGGTGAAAATGACAGGCGTTTTAGCGGAAAACGTGGAACACGTCCAGAAGGTGAATCCACAGGGGGCATAACTTCAGGACAGGGGGAAGGTACACGTTCTTTCAGACAAGGATTTCCACGCTCCGGCAGACCTGGCGAAGGGGGCGAATTCAGGCAGAGAAAGGAATTTGCTGCAAATCAGGGAGACTCGTCTCTTACCGACCAATCCCCGCGTTTACCCGGACTTAACGGTTTTAGTAAAACCAATGGCTTGGAAAATGGAAATAACGGGAAAACCGACACACTTTCTATTCTGCCGTCGGTTTCTGCTGATATATTCTCAATTGTCGGCAATCCGTCTAAGGAAGAAAAGGTTGATTTTTCGCAATACGCAAAACCCGAACTTCTTGGTGACGGTTCCGCAAAACAGGATTTAAGAAAATTATTGGATGACCTGCAGGTGGCTCAGGCACAACTGGCATTACAGGAAACAAAACTTCAGGGAACAGAACGTTTATTTAAAAAAGGATTTATCAGCAAGACTGAACTCGAAACCGAACAGATGACTTATACTAATAATGCTCTGAGGGTTGCCACAGCCCAAACAGCGCTTGACCTGTTCATCAAATATGAATTTCCCAAACAAGCAGAAGAGTTACTCTCCAAATACGACCAGGCATTAAGGGCTCTTGAGCGGACAAAGAAAGAGGCAGTATCAAAAATCGCGCAATCCCTCGCTAATCTCAGGGCTGCTGAAGGAAGATATAAAATCGAAGCCCAGCAAAGACAGGAGTTGATTGATAAAATTGAAAAATGCACGATTCGCGCACAAAAGAGCGGGCTTGTGGTTTATGCGAATGATTCGAGGTATTTTGGTTCGAGCGAGCAGATTCGTGAAGGCGCGACAGTCAGGGAACGGCAGACAATCCTGACTATTCCCGATATGAAAAATATGGCAGTCCGCGTTAAAATCCATGAATCCTATATAAAGCGGATTAAAAAGGGTCTGAAGGCAAAGATTCAGGTGGATGCATTTCCTGAGGATATTCTTTACGGAGAGGTTACCAAGGTTAGTGTGATTCCGGATAGCAGTAGCCGCTGGATGAACCCGGATTTGAAGATTTATCCAACCGTTGTAAGCATAACAGATGAGCGTGAATGGCTGAAGCCTGGTATGTCTGCAAAAGTGGAAATTATGGTAAACCGGCTTACAAATGTACTTTATATTCCGTTGCAGGCTGTAACAGTAGTCGGTGGTAAACAGGTCTGTTTTGTTCAGGGCAAATTCAACACGGAAATGCGAGTAGTTGAAGTTGGCGACTTCAATGACGAGTTTATCGAGATTAAGAGCGGTTTAAAAGAAGGTGAAAAGGTATTGCTGCAACCCCCACCGCCGGAAAGCAGGGGAAAAGAACAGGAAACTCCTGAGGATGAAAACGGTGGACAGGCAAATAGGCGGGTTCCGGGTGAAACAATGACATTAACACCCGATAGTACCTCACAAGGAATAGCGCCGGGAAACGGCGGATCAAGGGGAAGTGGCGGCACAGCGCCAATGGACGATTCAGGTGGTGGACGCGGAATGCGTCGAGGTGGCGGTGGCAGAGGCGTGGTAAGATAAGGGATTTTCTTCTACTTTCCAGTTCCTGATAAATATCAAAAATGGCAAAAATAATCGCAAAGCTCGAAAACGTTAAAAAAACATACCTGATGGGTGTTGTTACAGTCCATGCTTTGCGCGGGATATCATTCGAGATTTCCGAAGGTGAATACATAAGCATAATGGGACCTTCCGGTTGCGGAAAATCCACATTACTGAACATTCTGGGATGTTTGGATAGACCTACCGAGGGACATTATTATCTTGGCGGAGTTGATGTTTCGCAAATGGATGATGACGAATTGTCCGAGGTGAGGGGCAAACGGCTCGGTTTTATCTTTCAGTCATATAATCTTATTCAGCAGTTAACAGTCGTGGAAAACATTGAAGTCCCACTTTTTTATCAGGGTGTTCCCCCTGATATCAGCAGGCAAAAAGCCATAGAAATGGCAGAACGAGTAGGGCTTGGACACCGTCTCTATCACAAGCCTTTCGAACTTAGTGGCGGTCAGCAACAAAGGGTTGCCATTGCAAGGGCGTTGGTGAACGACCCGCTCGTATTACTGGCAGATGAGCCAACCGGCAACCTCGATTCAAAAGCTGGAGTTGAGATACTCCAGATTTTCGACGAACTTCACAAACAGGGTAAAACTATTATTATGGTTACCCACGACGAGAACGTTGCGCGACGCGCGGAGAGAACAGTCAGATTGCGGGATGGATTAATAGAAAGCGATGTAAGAAATAGGTAAAAACACCGGATGGAACTTGAAGTAAAAAGAGAAATTGGCACTACGAAGCCGGATTTCAAAGCAAATCCGGATTCTCTGAGCGTTCTGCTGCGTCCATTGATGCCGGAACATCTTTTGAGGATTTTCAAGCTCGCCCTCAAGAGCCTATGGATGCATAAACTTCGTTCATTCCTGACTGTGCTTGGTATAGTTTTCGGCGTCTGTTCGGTAATCGCTATGCTTGCAATAGGTGAAGGCGCAAGCTATGAGGCACAACAACAAATCAAAGACCTTGGAAGTCAGAATATTATTCTCGAAAGTGTAAAACCCCCTGAGGAACAAAAAATCTCCGGCTCAGCAGACACCGCTTCAAAGGCAGCCATTTACAGAATGTTTATTCCGCTTTCAACAGCGCGCGCACGTTTCGGAGAAACTGTAGTGAAACGAAGAACAGGGAGTATCGAAGCCGAGAAAGTCGAACTCCATGAAGTTACAGTTAAAGTCGATGACCCGAAGCGAGTGGTTAGCGTAGCGCAGGCTATTAACGCATTGTTAAAGAGAAACCATAAAAAAGAAGACTATAAAATAATTGTTCCAATCGAACTCCTAAGGCGCGCCGAAGAAACTAAAAGGATTTTCAATATTGTGCTTGGCTCGATTGCCGCAATTTCTTTACTTGTCGGCGGAATTGGCATTATGAACATCATGCTTGCAACCGTTACTGAACGAACAAGAGAAATCGGTATCCGCAGGGCACTTGGCGCAAAACGACGCGACATAATAACCCAATTCCTCGTTGAATCAATTCTTCTTTCAGGAACAGGCGGACTCATCGGAGTGCTGCTTGGGGTTATCATTCCGTTCTTTGTTACTACATTCGCAAATATGAAGACAATTGTAACATTCTGGTCGCCACTGCTTGCTTTTTCAATATCTGCCATAGTTGGTGTTGTGTTTGGACTGTATCCAGCAATACGCGCAGCACAAATGGATCCAGTTGAAGCGTTAAGGCACGAGTAAATTTCCCCTGTATTAATCTGCGACAATCTTAAAAGTGTGTAAGGCCATTACTTATATGTTATTCGTGTTTAGAATAATTGCGATTAGCGTTTTCTTGAAAATTTATGAACCAATTCCCCTGAAAAATTCATTATTGAAACGATGTTTTTCACCTTACGACCTCGACAATGCAGTCAAATAACTCGCCATATCTTTTGTCATCACGCGTTATATCAAAGGTTATGATATTAATACCTGTTGTTGAATCGTCCGCAGAAATCATAAGCGATGTAGTCTTTGAAGAATGCTTCGGGATTGTGAGTTTTATCGTTTTCGGTTCAACATTTAATCCATTGGGAACGCGGGGACAGATTTTTACAATAGATTGTGAATTTAAGAAATTTTTCACATTCAAAGTCATAGAACGATGGGAGCGCTGTTTTAATTGTATGCGGTAAGGTTCAGCGCGCACCCAAAACGGGTCAAACCAATATTTATAATCCTCATCGGAAGAGAGAGATTTGAAGGCATCACGCATTTTATAAGCCCAATCGCGGTAACGTCTTATCAAACCTTTTGGACTTCCCATTACAAAGGAGTGTCCACCAATTATGATGTCGGGATCAAGTTTTTTAAGATATTCGCCTGCATATATATAACCATTTTCAAGGATTGCGCTGTTGCGGGCTACAAGCGCTTCGTGTCCGTTGTGATTTGGGTTATCAGGGTCGCCAAAGATATTGTCGCCGGTGAAGGCGATTTTCTTTCCGTCAATAATTCCGTTTAGGCAAAGCGCAAATTCAGTCTGACCAGGCATCCAATCTACCCTGAACCTGTATTCTTCCCACGTAAATTGTTCGCCGTCCCGAAACAGACGGTCGAATTTTATTCGTTCCACGCCTTTTTTGCCGTATGCCTGAATTGGGGCTGCATAATCAAATTCCTCAGGTCGTTCGCAAACAGACGCCATATTGTCGAGACCCCAGATATGCGCGCCGTATTTCTCCTTCAGATAAGGGACTTCAAGGAAATGGTCGCCATGCATGTGGGTTATTACCACTGCGTCAATTTTCTGCAGACCGTACTGTGCTTTTAATCCGTCAAACGCCGAATCCAGAAGCGATTCGCTCAATAATCCGCAATCAACAACAAGCGCCTTGCCGGATTTCGACAAAATTAGACCGAAGTTGGGATAGAAATTCTCTCTTTTGAATTTAAAGATGTGCGGCGTTACAGAGGCGATATTTGGGATTGATGTCGGTTTAGAGACCTTGTCCTGAAATGGCGCTGCGTTGGAAACATCATAGCCACGCAGGTATAAAAGTTCAGTTTGTTTTAGTTTATCTTTGTATTTTAATAATTGATGTTGGGGATCTTTAATAATCTCTGAATGCGAAGGTAGGATTAAGTCGGGATTCAAATCAATAAAAATTCACCTTGCCTATTCCCTGACATTGCTCGCGGTGATGATGAGTAAAAAGGATCCAGTCAATTTTCTTAATGCCAATTTTATCAAGCGCGTCTAAAACGGTTCCATCGCCGAAATCAATCAGAAGCGCATTGTCTCCACTCTTTAAGATGTAAACATTACAGGTATCTGTCCAAAGGTAAATTCCGGCGGTAATGTTTTTTGGTTGCTGAGGAATTGACTGATCATGTGCGCCAGTGGTTTGCCCACAAAAGCAGGATAAATAGATAGCGAATAGCACCACAGGCTTTATTGTCCCACCGGAAAGAATTTTATTTTTCTTTCTCATAATCAGATTTAACTGACTTAAATGCGAATTGGTTAATCTTATTTGCTAATCTAACAATTCCACAAAGAAAATAAATGGGATTTTGAAGTATATTAGGATTGGGACTGACAGAACTGCTCTTGTCTAAGTAAACCATTATGGTTCGTCGGGAAAACATATTGTGATATGTTTAAATGAATATGAATTATTAGATAGGCTGAATTTCAGGTTTACTAATTCTAAATCCTATGAATAATATTAATAGAAAACTTTATGGCAAAAGAACAAATCAAACAACAGGATAAGAATAAATCCAAGGATACACCGGCGGCGCGCTGGGTTTCATACAGACCCGAGATTAGGGTGCTTGATTGCACCATCCGCGATGGCGGTTTAATGAATAACCACAAGTTCGAGGATAAAATCGTAAAAGCCGTTTACGACGCATGCGTTCAGGGCGGCATTGATTACATGGAGATTGGTTACAAAGCATCGAAGAAAAACATTGTGGTTGGCGACTACGGATGCTGGAAATTTTGTAAAGAGGATGACATTCGAAGGATTGTCGGAGATAACCCAACGTCTCTCAAGATTTCTGTTATGGCAGACGCGGAGAAGTGTGATTATAAAGAGGATATACCGCCCAAAAAAGAAAGTGTTGTAGATATGGTTCGCGTTGCCACGTATATCCATCAGATCCCCCTTGCCCTTGATATGGTAAAAGACGCCCACGATAAGGGATACGAAACAACTCTGAACCTGATGTCTGTTTCAACTGTTTCCGAAAGGGAACTTGACGAGGCACTGGAACTAATTGCGGAATCTGAAGTTAGCACGATTTACCTTGTGGACAGTTTTGGCTCGCTTTATAGCGAACAGGTTCACTATCTGGTTAAGAAATACCTTCGGTATGCCAAGCCTGCCGGAAAAGAGGTAGGAATTCACATGCATAACAATCTGCAACTGGCATTCGCAAACACCATAGAAGGCATTATACTCGGGGCTAATATGCTCGATTCAACAATGGCAGGATTAGGACGAGGCGCAGGGAATTGTCCGACCGAACTGTTGATTGGATTCCTGCACAATCCGAAATACAAACTACGTCCGATTCTCAATTGCGTGCAGAATTTTGTTGAACCATTGAGAAAAGATTTGCAGTGGGGATTCGACCTGCCATATATGATTACCGGATTCTTTAACCAGCACCCACGGGCAGCAATAAAATTTAAATCACAGGAAAAACCGGGGAATATACTCGAATTCTATGACATGATAAAAGACGAGCATTAATCGCCGGGAGATTCTTGACAATTTACAAATTAATGTAATAAATAAAAAACGAGCATAAATATTTGGGTGGCGCGTTCGTCTATCGGCTAGGACACGGCCCTCTCAAGGCTGAAAGACGGGTTCGATTCCCGTACGCGCTGCCAAATTTTTATTTTTAGTAAAAAAATTTCTGGACAACGCCTTAATAACCTGAAATTCAGGTTTTTATTTAGGTTGCAGGAATTTTTCTCAGGTGGTAGAAAATGTGATGTAAAAGACGGAAGTTTATGGGACCGTTTCAAATAATTTTTAGTCCGACAAGCGCGGCAGAATTGTCAAAAATGCCGAAGGAATTGCAATTAAAGATTCTGGGCGAGTTTAAAGGCGTGCCCACAGATGCAATTTCAACAGAAATGGATAACTACGGCAGATTGCGGCGCGAAGGGCGGACTTTATACAGGTTCAGAGTCGGTGATTACCGCATTTATTTCGAAAAACATAAACTCGGCATAATTGTTCATAGAATATTGCACCGCAATACATTAAAGGATTTCCTGTTCAGGTCTAAACTGCCAATCGGCGAAGACCAGACTCTTGAACAAAACCCGAAATTCTGGGAGATGATTGAATCCGCAAAAGGTAAAGAATAACCCCCTTTTCATTTAAATGAATTTGGCATAAAAAATGATAGACATTCACTCGGCTTTTTATTATTATTTATAAATAACTTAAATTTGATATTTGTTCTTTGAAATTGAATAAATTTACGGATAAGATATGTTAATTAAAAAGTCCATTTATGATAACCGACCGCTTACAATTACAAAGGCTTGAGCTTAAATATATTATTAACGAGGATACAGCCCTTGCGGTTCGGGATTTTGTAAGTTCTTACCTTGAACTGGACGAATACGGTGCAACCCAGAAAAACCTTTCTTATCCGATTCATAGTCTTTATCTTGACACAGACGACCTTGAGTTTTACTGGGCTACAATAAACGGGCTTAAAAATAGGTTTAAATTACGGATTCGCTTCTACGAAAACCGGCCGAATGCGCCTGTTTATTTTGAAATTAAACGAAGGATGAACAACGCAATCCTTAAACAGCGTGGTCCGGTAAAACGGGAAGCGGTGCGGGAATTAATAAATGGACAAATCCCAACATGGGAACATTTAGCAAGCAATGAACCGCGGCATTTAACTGCGGTTCAGAATTTTTGCGAGTTAATGAATTTTAAAAGGGCGACTCCAAAGTCGCATGTTGCATATTATCGGGAAGCATATTTAAGTCCGGGAAGCAACGCTGTTCGTGTAACACTGGACAGAAATATACGTTGCGAGCCAGAACATGATGTAAAATTAGAGCCCGAGATAAAGAATCCGATTTATCCGTTTGGCAACCATGTGGTGCTTGAACTGAAGTTCACAGGGCGGTTCCCAGATTGGTTCAAAGAACTGGTTCATAGTTTTGGTTTGACACAATGTGCAGCTTCAAAGTATGTTGATGGTATTATGGTTGGCGGCGAAGAATTGTTCGCCCCGGGTATTAAAAAGGATTTAATTCCAGTCAATTCAAGACTGGAAAAACGAAAAAAGAAATTGCAATTAATTTTAAGCGGACAAAAATTAAATACTGAGTTTGAAAAATGACAGACTGGTTGTTAAGAGGTGATTTTGCGCAACAACCGTTAGATATTTACGTGTTGTTGTTGTCAATTTTGATAGCGTTTATCGGCGGTAAATTAATCGCCTGGACATATATTATAACCCACTCCGGGTTATCGTATTCACGTTCGTTTGTTAATTCTCTAATCCTGTTGCCGGTTATAACAACGCTGGTAATGAATGTGTTGCAATATAACCTTGTAACTGCATTCGGAATGATGGCGGTATTTGCAATTGTAAGGTTCAGAAACATTCTTCGTGACACCCTTGATACGTCCTTTATTCTATGCGGACTCGTCCTTGGCATGGCAACAGGAACTCAAAGGTTCCCTATTGCAATTATAGGATGCATCGCTATTGTTGCCGTGATTTTCTATCTGTGGATTACTTCCTTCGGAACACGTCATCGCTTTGACCTGATTCTTAATTTGCACTGGAGCAGACCTCTGAGAGAATTGGATGAATTAAAGGCGCTGCTCGAAAGGCATGCTTTCAAAACCCATCTGGCAAGTCAGCGAGCCACCGAAGGCTATGAAGGCGCCGACCTTTCTTACAGACTTTTGTTGAGAAACCCCGCCCGTCTGGAAGATTTACTTAACGAGCTTCGTGCTCTGGAAGGGGTTTCAAGAATAACAACAATGAAAGCTGAGGAAGAATCGGAGATTTAAATGAAGAAGTCATTGCCAAAAATTCCGAGTCCACCGATACATTACTGGAACTTTTTCAGGCAACATGTGCTGCCGGTGATAGTATTTATCCTGGCGGTATATGCAGCCGTGGTTTTGTGGAAGCAGCACATTGGTCCGGCAAATGTTATCGGGGAAGTTGAGATGACCCGTGCCAATGTTACAACAGTAGTTAATGGGATTGTAAAGGACATTAATGTTGATCTATTACAGCGGGTCGAAAAAGGTCAGCCGCTCTGCACGGTAGAGACATTTGACCCAACAACAACAAAGGCAATGCTCGCTGCAATTGCAGCAGACCTTGAAACACTTCGCACAAGAATACTTATCGACCAGAGGCGAAATAATACAGCTTATGAACAATTAAGAGTCGAATTAATGCTGCGAAAAGTTGACCTCGAAAGCGCTCGTGTTAACCTCGAATATGCCAAAACCGAATACGAAAGGTCTTTAACACTTTACCAGCAAAACAGTGATACTGAGTTTCATTTGAACTACTGGAAAAACCAGAGGGATTTGTATGAATCTAATGTAAAGGAACTTGAAAATCTGGTCAAAGATCTTGAACAAACCGTGGAGAGCCTTAAACCGCTTGCCTCTTCTACAGTAGTCGAAGACTCCATAAACAAACTTGTAACAGAAACTATTGCGGCTAAACAGAGAGAACTGGAAGAACTTCAAAAACCTACAGTGCTAAAGGCTCCGATAGATGGATTTGTAAGCATGATTTATCATCGCAATGGCGAAAAGGTCCCAGCCGGGACAACAATAATGACAATTAGCGGGACAAATGCAACGCGCATTATTGGTTTTGTCAGACAACCGCTTAATATCAGACCAAAAGTAGGCGATCAGGTTGAAATCAGAACAAGAACCCACGATAGAAAGATTGGACTTGGGACAGTCACAGAAGTCGGAGCTCAGCTTGAACCAATTACACCATCTTTGATGCCTTATATTACAGGAGCAATTACAATTGGACGCGGTCCGGATGGTCAAAATATTATCGAATACGCCCTTCCATTCCTTGTGAGCATACCTGCAAATATGGAACTCACACCCGGCGAAGTTGTGGTGCTTAACGTTATTAAAAAGAACAATTAGTTTTAACGAACAATCACCCTTTTCATAAGCCGCCTAAAGAATTTTTTTTAGAATTTAGAAAAGGTCACTTTATTATTTCTAAAATTCAGGATTTTATTTCTGATTGTTCGGTATCTACGGATTTCTGTAATACCCCAAATGTAATGATAATTTTTCCTAACTTTTTTAAGGGGTCGACTCAATCTGATTGTATTTAATTTTATTTATGTCATAATGCTTTATATGCAGTGCAAAAAAGAAAAGAATCTTAAACGGTGTAATTGCAGTTATCCCGGGTGCGAAAAGAAAGGTGAATGTTGTGAGTGTCTTCATTATCATCTGAAAATGCGACAATTACCTGCCTGTTGTTTCCCGTCCAATATTGAGAAAACTTACGACCGCAGTTTTGAGCGGTTTGCAAGTCTTGTTCAGCAAAAGGCGATTTGAAAACCAATAAATCTGAATTATTTTACAAAAAGCGATTTAATATTTTAAAATTAGGCTTATTGTTAATGTGTGTCAGACCTTGCTGACCAACTGGAGCGGGCGATCAAGTTAAACCGCATAATCATACCCGATTTGTGGCAACAACAGGCTGTTACCGCCCTGAAGGAAGGCAAGGACGTCGTAGTACAAGCCCCGACAGGTGCGGGCAAAACCCTTATTTTTGAACTCTGGTCAGAATACGGCAAAACCCATAAGAAAGCCATCTATACCGTTCCGACACGCGCCCTTGCCAACGATAAACTGGCTGAATGGCGTGCCCGTGGTTGGAATGTCGGCATCGCAACCGGCGACTTATCAGATAATCTGGATGCGCCAATCATAGTCGCAACTCTTGAGACACAAAAAAACCGGTTAATCCGCGGCGATGGTCCAGACCTGCTTGTAATCGATGAGTATCAGATGATTGGAGATACTGACCGGGGACTAAATTACGAACTTGCAATTGCAATGGCTCCGCCCAATACAAGATTGCTTCTATTGAGCGGCAGCGTTGCAAACCCCCATGATGTAGTAAAATGGTTAAAAAGGATTGGTAGAGATGCTGTTTTGATAAAACACGATATTCGCCCTGTCCCGCTGGAAGAAGTTTACATGGCGCCTTTAATTGCGCGGGTACCAAAGGATATACGAGGTTTTTGGGCACGATTCACTGCAGGCGCTTTAAGTGAGGGATTGGGTCCGATATTAATCTTTGCCCCACGCAGACAGGCTGCGGAAACTATTGCCTCCGAAATTGCCCGGAATCTCCCCTGCCCCAACCCGCTTTCACTCACTGACGAACAAAAGCAACTTGTCGATGATAAACTTCAGCGGCTTCTGATATCTCGCGTGGCATATCATCATAGCGGACTGAGCTACGGCGCCCGTGCGGGTGTAATTGAACCCCTTGCAAAAGCAGGACAATTGCGAGTGGTTGTAGCCACAATGGGACTCGCTGCAGGGATTAATTTTTCCCTCCGCAGTGTAGCGCTTGCCGGCGAATCATATAAACGCGACAACGTAGAAGTTCTACTTTCAGGAGATGAGATCCTCCAAATGTTTGGACGCGCTGGGAGACGTGGAATTGACGAAATCGGATACGTCCTTGTTGGTCCTAACGAAATATCGCTACGTGACGCCTATCCATCTTATTTAAGCCGCAGCGGACTTGTGGACTGGAATGCGCTTCTCAACGTAATGTACGGAGCAGCGCAGCAAGGCAAAGACCCTTTTAAGCAGGCGGTGGCTGTCCAGAAAAGGTTGTTCACATCCAAACCTGTTTATCTTGGGGTTGAGGAGTCTCTAAAAAATCCAGATGTTCCATGTGGGCTAAAAACCGACTGCGAACGCGCCCGTCATGTTAAAAAACCTTTTAAGCAGATTCTAAATAGCAGGGGCGAATGGGAACCGCTTAAACCACCGCTGGAAAAACCACTGAAAGAAATATTTTATTTAGTATTTCAGGATGCCTCCGTCGAATCTGCTAATGAATCGCCGAATTCATCAATAAAATTGCGTCCAATACTTACAATCCCTGAAGCAATAAAAGACATTGGACCCGGCGAGTTATGCGAAATTGGAAAAGATAACGAAGGAAACACAATTTACGGAAAGAAAATTACTATCGCTGAAATTGACCGTAAGGGGCATGTTCAGATTGTCAGGTGGATACGCAGAATGACCGGATTCTTCGGCAAGGAAATCAGAAAGGGCGTATTTTATGGCAAGTTATTAAGCGGAATTAAACAAAAGTTTGCAGAACAACGACTACAAATAATCCGCGTTTTCAAAGAAAACTGGCGAATAATGGGGATTGTTTCAATAGAGGAACAAACCATCAAAGTCCATGTCGATTCATATAATGTTGCGCTGTGGAAACCGGTGGAAAGAAATACTCTGCAACCGGATTGTATGCAATGTAATCTGGTTGAAACCTGCAAAAAACTATCGCCGTCAACAGCAACTGTGCTTTTGTGGAAGCGACTCGGTCTGATTGATGAAAACGGGGTGCCAACATTAAGAGGTAGAATTGCGAGTTTCTTTTCGCAGGGGGACGGACTTGCAATTGCCGCAGCAGTGGAGGATGAAACTTATCCGCTCGAAGATCTGATTTACGACCTTGCGAACCTTGAAGGCGGGTTCAGATTTTCAGGCGATTCTAACCGATGGAGTGGGCGGCTTGCTTATGTCTGCCAGAGACTTTACGGACACCAAAACATCCCGGGTTACCTTGAAAATGGCGTGCCAATCGAATATGGCGCTGGCGCCGAACAAATCGTGGCTTCTATCCATAAAGACCCGAATTCTAAAATGATGTGGGTAAATGGAATTGTGGGCGTTGGCGACATTGACAGGTTAATAATCGAATGGCGAAGCATTTTGAGACAGATAGTCCACGCGCCGCCGTTAGAATGCGAGCGATGGACTAAACTTCAGGAGTTGGCAAAAGCAACGTTGAATGAAACACAATCACCCACAATCACCGAACTACCACCGCTTGCATATCATCAGACGAAGCGGGTTGACCACCGGATAATTTTCAAAAAACGCTTCTAAAAAAGAAACGCGGCATTTTTCATGCCGCGTTGTTAAACCGGAGGAATAAATCCCCGACTTATTTCTTTGCACCCATACCGTCCTCGAACGAACCTGCCGCTACAGGCCAGCAGAGGTGGTCGCGGACATAAGCGATACCGTTTGCGCTGGTGTAGTCGAGGTCTTTATGCGCGCTCTCGGCTTCTACAACCAGCGGAGCGGTCTTGCGTCCCATTACCTGGCAATAACGGGTCGGATAACCAATGTGAATCAGCAGCTCGGCATACCGCTGCATGTTAATATCGCCGGAAGGCAGGTCAACAAATTGCATTGCCCGTTTGGGCCATGCAGGTTCAATCATTCTGAGCGGGAAGCACGGACGGATTACGTAGTTCTTAATGTGCGCCGCATAAACGCGTGAACCGACTTTGAGGAAACGTTGCTCCCAACTTTCCCCTTCCCAGCAGTGCGATGGGTCAGCATTGACCCCAAGGCATTTATCGCCATCGCAAATCTGCACAAGCATCAGGAAATCATCAGCGCACATTGCTGCAGTGCCGGGGTGAATTTCGTGACAGAGATAGATACCGAGCTCATTGGCGTGTTTGCGGATTTTTGCTGTTTTCTTAACAAAACGCTCCTGTCCTTCTTTTATGAGGTCATAGCCCGGTCCGGACCAGAATCCCCATGGATAGCCTGTTGCAACTTCCCATCCAAAGACAACGCCCCAGAATGTCGGGAGCACCTTTACGCCAAGTTCGGCAGCAAGGTCCATTAGTTTAAGCATGTAGTTCTCCGCCCATTTCTCAATTTCCTGCGGACTCTTTTTTGCTACATCCGAAGGAATAAACGGACGGATTGTCGGGCTACCAGTCCACGCCGTGGTGTGAACCCAAAGCGGACAGTGGCACGAAATGCCGTCAAGGGTCATTCCGCGGCTTTCAAACGCCTCCTTTATCACGGACGCCTTCTTGAAACCGCCTTTACCGTCTTCCAACATGAAGTTGGAAGGCTGTGCTCCGGTTGCGCCGGATGCCTTTGCGTAATCGAGAAACTGTTCGAGTGTCTTTGCCCCGTGCTGGGCACCTTCAATACTTGGATGGAAACAACTTGCCATAGGTCATTCCTTTATTGTTTTAATTTATTTCGCTTAAAAATACCCGGTTGCACATAACAACCGGATTTTTCCATTAATTATAATCACCATTGTAGAATCACGGCAACAATAAAACATCTGGAAATGTCGAAATAATTCAGAAGCACGCAAGTCTTTAACTGAGACTCCACCCGGATTTTAAATAGGTAGATGTCAGAAAATTACTACCCCGTCTTGTCATTCCATTCTTTAGCAATTCCGTAGAGCAAATAGACAGCATAAATTCATCTTTATCTTCGGCTTGCTTAAAATAATTGGTTATCTATCATGTCCATAAAGCAACTAATCTTTTGCAGAGTAGGATTAATTTAAAATTTTAATATGAAAATTCAGAAACAATACATTGTCGAGGGCTTATTAATTGCTCTTTGTCTGTATTCTCACGCACTTATCACAACTGCGCAGGAGATAAATCAAGGAACGCTTATAATTAAAGCGGTAAAAAATGATAATGGATATACTGGGTTTGACCTTCTTGACGGGACAAAAACTGCGGCAATCGTGCGTTTCAGTTCGGAGTTTGTTGGTCTTGTAGCAGATAACTGCATGATTGAAAAATCGCCGGATTCACTCGTTTTCAGTGGATTCAGATTTCTCAAAGACACAGGCGTCAGACTTGGGGAAAAAGATTTTATAAAGATTTCATTTTTAAATGGTGAGTCTTATCCGCTCATCGCGTTCGATATCTCGGTTGTCTCTTTTGACCAGCAAAAATGGATGAACACTGTTGGCAGAGAACCATTTCATTTCCTGACGCTACACATGCCGGAAGCGGAGGTCTGGCACACGCGCGGGTGGTTAAATGCAACGCCTTACGCAGACCGGTTTCCGCTTTTGCTCGATAAACATGCAGGAACACCTGAAATTTCCGCCTATCATTTTAACCGCAACTGGAGTTACATTGTTCCGCTCGGCGCTCAGCCATTGCCAGTGATAGGTTTATGGTCTGCTAAAGACTCGCATTATGCGGCTTACGATTTTCAGGTTACACGCGCAACAGAGAACTCAGAACATGAAATTGCCACAGGCTACAGATGGGTGGAAAATTCTGGGTCACTACCTCCTGAAAAAAGCCAGTTTGTTGCGTTGGTATATCCTTACGGTGGGCAGGGATATCAACAACTGGTTTTACCTAAAAGCGGAGCAAGGTTAAAATCACATTGTCGCCTTGTCTGGAGTTTAGATCTCGATTCAACAAAAGACCCCAATGCATTGCTGTGGTCTTTCTGGTGGGAGAAAATCCGGAATAACCTTCCAAAAGTGCCACCCGCAGCGGATGTTTCATGGATTCCCGGAGGCATCAGACTGAAAGATTTTCAGGGACCACCACGAGGCGGGTTGATTGGCGGACCTGAACCACCATTTTCACGCGAAGGAAAATTAATCCATGGCTGGACATGGCATAACGAAAGTCCCACTGCGCAACCTGCCAAAACCAGAAACCAGCGCCGTATTCAGGAATTAGAAGAACAAGCATCAGCCCTGCTCAAGTATGCCAAGCGTTTTAAAGTGGGTGATGATGAATGTATTTATTGGGAAAAACCGCTGGAAGGGCAATGGACTGAGGAATGGGGCGGCAAACCGGTAACAACCCTTCATAACGCCAACGGATTTGCCGCAGGCAGGGTATTCCTTGGATTATACAGAGATGCAGGGAAAAAGGAATATCTTGAAATCATTGATGGAGTTCTGAACTGGGCGAAACATATTGTCTGGACAAGGAATGAATTTGCAGATGTGCCATCGTCTCCGTTTGCAATAGGCGGAACACTAAGCGCGTCATTTTGCCTTGAATATTACATGACATTTAAAAATTCTGATGACCCGGAACGTAAAAAGAAGGCGCAAACCGCCCTCGAACTGGCGCGTTCATTTACATATCGTTATATGACAATGTGGGGACTGGATAACAACAGGTTTGATAATCTGGACTCTTCATTTTTATGGGAACCCAACAGTGGCAGAGACTGGACAGGCGCAGCATGCGCAAACGAAGTTTTCTGGAATCTCGATACACTTGCGCAAACAGCCGTTCATACAGGAGACCCTGTGCTTATGTGGGCAATTCAAGGTTCGTTAAGCCGCTGGCATTTGCTTTATCAGGACGTAATTAAAAACAACCTCAGCGAATACGAAGCCCGCGATATGACCGAAGGTTACGGATTATATCCGGGTAACGTTTATGGAGTAGGGAAACGCGCCGCATACGGATTCGCCGGTCCACTTGTGATGACCGAACCGGTTGGCAATTCTGCCGCAAGAATTCTTGCTGGCGAAAAATCAGCCCTCGTTTTCCGCAAATGCAAAGAACCAGTTAGAATTATAGATTACCAATATACACCAGAAGGTAATTTCGGATTTACAATAATTTCAACTAAACCACAACTTGACATATCCGTCACTGTCCCGTACTGCGACATTAGCGAAAAACAGGTAACTATAGTTCGCTCAAATAATAATAAAATTCTGCTAAAACCGGGCGATGATTTTATCCGTCCGTCGCAGGCTCTTTGGTCGCTCTATATTAAAGATGTCAATGCAGGAGACCGGATAATTGTCGGAGAATTAAATCACAAATCACCGTTCCTGCCGACAACACCATTGCTAACCTATGGAGAAGAAAAAGAAAAAAACGCTATGGAGAAAATTATTCCCGACGGCTTCAAAATTGTAAGCCTTTTGCCGGATGGAGCGCCAGATCTGAGTCGCGATAACCCGGAAGGATGGGCGGATTTGCCGCGCGGACTCCTTTGGTTCTACGGTATTCCTTTCAGATTAAGTGAGTCCAACGAACGTTGCGTTCTTAAATCAAGAACAATATTTTCTCAGCCAATCGAAGGCGTCGATAATATTTACATTCTTTACAGCGATGGCAAGGGTGAAGAACCTAAATTGATATTTGATGGCGACGGCGGTGAGGAATCCCGTCAAACAGCTTTTGCATGGAAAGCATGGCCTCCGATTTATTCAGGACGTCTTGTTTTAACCCAGATTAAATTGAAACCGAACTCTGTTGTTGAAGGAATAGACCCAATGGGAAGAATGGTCTGGGCAATAACTACAGCCCGTTTAACAAAAGAAAATAATGAATACTATGGCATTGTATCAAATTCATTGGCACAGGGGGTTACGGAATTCAAAGTGATTCGTCGCCAGAAAGAAGCTATTTCAAATCTCCGCGCGCTCGTAGCCGACTTTCCAGCAAATAAAATCGCGGTTTTACCACCATCGCCATCAGGGGCAATATACGGATTTTTACAAAAAATCGGGCTCATGGATAAAATGGCGCGTCTTAGTAACAACCAGTTAATTGATGCCTCTGTTTTTAACGCAAGGAATACTCCTGTGGCAATGTACCTTGATGGCGAAGATTACGTTCACACTGTAAAGAACATCGCGGACGGTGCCTCAGCCGTCGAACGGTTTATAAAAGAAGGCGGTATTCTCATACTTTGCGCTTCGCAGCCTTGGCCTATGTTTTATGCCACAGGTTCAGGTCCACGACGTTCAGAAGCCTTGACAGGCAGACTTGGACTTCCGCTCAATATGGCTCTCGAAGGTCTGCCTTCTGAAAAGGTGATAATTAAGTTCAATCCGAATCAGGAAATTATAAAACTCAGCGTGGCAGAATTTGATTTTCCTGAAGGCGACACGCGATTACGCGCAATTGACGTAAAACATATTCCGAAAGATGTGAAATACACACCGATTGCAACTGCCGTAGGCGCATCAGGCAGAAATTACGGCGACGCTGCAGGTTTACTTGAATTCCCGAATGGCGCAAAAATTCTATACATCGCCCACATTCTTCAGAATGAACCTGTTTACGGATTTGAAATCCAAGAATCTATCATAAAATACATAATAAAAATGGCGAAAAAGTAGTCCTAACGTACTGCACACTTTTTATTCAATTCAGTATAAATTCCTAAATCTTCATTATTTTAGGAAATTTCATTCAGTCGTTAATATCTATTTAAAAATAAAATATAAATTAATATTGATAAATTAGAATTGTGTGCGAAATTTTTAATAGAAAAAATTTGATATTGCACTTGTCACTGTTTTTACTTAATTTATGATAAGTTTTTCTGTTTAAAAAAACTTCAATGGTGAGGAAAATTAATATGGCTCAGAAAAATGTAAAACAACAGATGCCGGACGAGGCGCTCGATCTGATAGCAGAAAGATTCAAAGCCTTGAGTGAAAAAACAAGGTTGAAGTTAATAATTGCGCTCGAATCCGGTGAGAAAAATGTGACTCAACTCGTTCAGATAGTCGGCGCGAACCAGGCAAATGTTTCGCATCAGCTTCAGGTATTGCTCGACGCAGGAATTGTCGAGCGAAGAAAAGAAGGGGTCAATGTTTACTACAGAATCAGCGACCCGAATATTTTCGAACTGTGCGATTGCGTGTGTAAAAGTCTGAAAAAACGTTATGAGCAAAACGCCGCAATATCAAAGATTTTTGAATCAGTTTAAATAAATCTTACCATAGTTTTCATGACGACCGGGCTATCAAGCCCGGTTTTTTATTGATGTTTCCAGTAGTATTCAATAGTATCGTCTAAAACCGTTAGAGATATGGATATTTCAAATTCATGGACAAGCAGAGCCCGCGTCGAGGCGGCTATAAATCACCGTGAACCCGACCGTATTCCATTCGATTTAGGCGGCACTATCCTTACCGGCATTCACCACATTGCCTACCGTAATTTGCGGAAATATCTTGGTTTGCCCGAGGTCGAAATTAAAATCGAAGACCCAATGCAGCAACTCGCGCTTGTCGATGAAGATATTAAAGAGAGGCTGTGTGTGGATGTCTGGGGGATAAATCCTAATACACCGCCAGGGACAACACCTCCGCAGAGATTTGAAGATGGCTACAGCAAACTCACAGATGAATGGGGAATAGAATGGTGGATGCCGCTGGAAGGCGGGTTTTACCATGATATGCGTAAGCATCCGCTCTCACACATAGAATCGGTCAAAGAAATAGAAAATTATAAATTCCCAGATCCCGAGCATCCAGCCCGGTTTGAGGGTATGGCAGAAAAAGCGGATGAACTGATGAACAACCGCAAGGTTGCTTATATACTTGGCAGGAATGCTGCGGGGATATTTGAGGTTGCTCTCTGGTTGCGAGGGTTCGAAAACTTTTTCTGCGATATGATAGAAAGACCGGCTCTCGCTGAAGTGTTGCTTGATAAAATCTGTGAAATTAAAATGCGCTACTGGAAAAAGGCGCTCGAAAAAGTTGGCAAAAATGTAATGATTGTTTCCGAAGCTGATGACCTTGCATCGCAAAATCGATGCCTGATAAGTCTCCCGATGTACAAAAAATTTCTAAAGCCCCGCCATTCAAAATTGTTTAGCTTCATCAAAAAGTCAGCACAAGTGCCGGTGAAAATCTTTTACCATTCATGCGGGGCAGTAAAAGATCTGCTGCCGGATCTGATTGAAGCCGGGATAGATATCTTAAACCCTGTACAGGTCAGCGCTGCCGGGATGGATACAAAGGAATTAAAACGGCTTTTCGGGAAAGATATTGTGTTTTACGGCGGCGGGGTGGACACACAGAAAATACTCCCCCGCGGAACACCTCAACAGGTTAAAGATGAGGTCAAGAGACGAATTGAAGACCTTGCTCCCGGCGGCGGTTTCGTGTTTGCAACAGTCCATAATATTCAGGCGGATGTTCCACCTCAAAACATAATGGCTATGTGGGAAGCCATGCGCGAATTTGGAATTTATAAAAAATAAAAAGGCAGCTTTAAGATTCTAAACTCTCCTTATATTAATTTTAATACTCAACTTATTCAGGCTTAGGCTTGAACCTGTAAGTTTTTGAAACCAAACCGAAAAGATTTATTATTTTAAAAATAACCTGCAAAAACGCTAACTTCGCTGGTTAGGATTTACTACTTCTACCGTCTTAAAATCGACATAGCCCGTATAACCGCCCTCGGCTTCTATTATGAGGCGGTATGGAACGTTGGGTTCTAACGGTTCCGGACGAGCCTTCGGAACAGCTGGCTTCATGCCCGGTATCGGCATGCCGTAAATAATCATCTTTGTTGAACGGGAAGCGCTGTCTGAAATCATGTGCCATACCGGCTTCGGATATTTGCTCTTTTCCGCATCTTCTTTCTTCACAACCTTAACGGATTTTAGCCGATATTTGTTATCCAGCAGGAACGACACAGGATAGACATCCGGGTTTACCCGCGATGGCCTCCCGGGTCTAATTGATGGGGTTATCTGTATTGGCTCTTTTCTGAAAAAATTGTTCGAGTACAGGTATGCCCCCACGAATACCAACAGTATGCAAATCGCTATTATGTTTCTCTTCATCATATTCCTTTCATCTCAAAATCTGGTTTACCATTCCGTCTAATTAGACGCATTTCGTAGCAGGAAAGTTTCAACTTTCCAATCGCTCTATAATTTAGACGGAAATTTTGTTTTATAATTCAAATTGATGATTTTCTTTAAATAAAACCGACCGATTTTAAGTCAAAATAATCAAAATTTGTTTTTAAGTATAAAAAAACAGTAAAAAGACGTAGAGAAAGGGACAAAGTTATGAAGTTGGAACATAAGGAAAGTCAAGGGTTTACACTTATAGAACTGCTTGTAGTGATTGCGATAATCGCAATACTTGCCGGCATGTTATTACCGGCGCTGGCGCGGGCAAAAGAATCTGGAAAAAAGATTTCTTGTACAAACAATATGCGACAATTGGCATTATCGCTTCTGATGTATGCGGACGAAAACGAGGGACTTTATCCTCGACGCCTTTCCCCCACTACGCCGCCTGGGGCATGGCCTGCGGTTTTAAGGGAAGGCTATAAAGATTTAAGGGTACTGCGCTGTCCGAGCGACGGTTTAGAACCTGCCACCCTTAAAAATTCGCCAGACCCGGCCGATGCAGCACCACGCAGTTATATTATCAATGGTTTTAATGATTACTTCGAAGCCACAATTACTAATGTAACGGTGGGCAATCTGAGCGGCATTATTGGACTTTCAATGCGTGAAAGTGCAATCAAGGAACCTTCAAATACAATAGTTTTTGGCGAAAAAGAAACCCAGTCTGCGCATTATTATATGGATTTTCTTGAAACCGCTGCCGGCAACGATTTCGAGGAAGTTGAGCAAAGCCGACACATGGGACAAACAGGACAACGCGGCGGGGGCGGCTCAAACTATGCATTTGCCGATGGTAGTGTTCGTTATTACAGGGCAGGGAAAACACTCTTCCCGCTCAACCTCTGGGCTGTTACGGATAAATGGCGCGGAAAAGGTCTACAACTTGTCCCATAATTTCCCTGAGGCGATTCTCATAAAATTACAAAACCCGCCTCATTTAAAAAAATAACTTAAAACTACGGAAGGTTAAAATCGGCGGGTGTCATTAGACATCCAGAACACATTGAGCAACCCATGTGGAATCGGGGAGTTGATATACTTTTAATTCACAAAGGGTAGCGGCTTTAACTTCGACAGCGGGTTCGTGTCTTTTAATATCAATTTTTTCGCCATAACATTTGGCTTTTAAAGAAAGACCGTCAATTTGGACTTTAAATTTACTGAAAAGCATTTTTCTTAAATCCATCTCGCTGATGATGGTGTTAAGAAAATCGAGAAAAAGGATATCGAGATCGCTGCCATCGCATGAAATTTCAATCTCCTGATTTGGTTGAATACGTTCCGGGTTGGTAATGACGGCAGTCATGGCAACCGCCGCCATTTCAAACGCTTCATCCGGTGTCCGTCCATATCCGCGAATGCCTACGTCGCCTTTATGTTCAAAATGTTCCCAACGTGGTTGCATTGAAAAAAATAATATACTTTTTTATTAATACTACAACCATCGGGAACAAAATGCGTAGAATTATCTGGATTTCAATTGTCTATAAGCAAATGATAAACTAATCTGATAATAATATTCAGGGAAGCCTATGAGTTTTAAACATGAATTAAAGGCGTTGATGGCGGCTCAGGCGCCGTTGATTCACCTGATTACCTACGAAGAAGAGCGGGTAATCCGCGACCTCTCAGAAATTGAAGGAGCGCAAGACCTTGGTATTACAAGCTGGGATATTGCGGACGGATTTAAAGTTTACCGTGAAGGACCAGAACCATTTCCATTAAAAGACTGTACCACGGACACAATCCTTCATCATGTCTCGGAAAAAATGCCGCGCAGTCATGTCCTGATTTTAAAGGATTTTCATCACTGCTGGACGACCCGTCGCGCCTATATTTCCCGAAAACTCCGCAATATGGTTGGGAAACTTCGAGCCAATTGCCAGTATTTAATCTTCCTGACCCCGCCCCTTGCTCCGGAACAAGACCTTCCCCGCGAATTAAAGGATGATGTGGTCGTTTTAAATGTTCCTTTGCCGGACCAGCAGGAACTGGAACGGCTTTTTGATGAAGTTACGGCGCGGATTGACCCTGCAAAACTTCCTAAAAAAGAGTTAAAGGACAAGATGATTCAATCTGCGCTTGGTCTTACAACCACACAGGCACGGCTTGCGTTCTGCCGGGTATGGGCAGCATATGAATGTTTTGACGAGCGGGCGATTGAATTAATAACTTGGGCAAAGAAACAGATTATCCGCGAAAGCGGAGCCCTTGAGTTCTGGTCAGCCCATGAAAACGAGTCCGACGTCGGTGGTCTTGATTTGCTGAAGGCATGGTTGAAAAAAAGAGAGACCGCATTTCTATCCGAGGCGCGCAAAGCAGGTTTGCCATTCCCGCGCGGTATTGCCCTTATCGGTATCCCCGGAACAGGAAAAAGCTTGTCTGCAAAGATGCTTTCGGGATTGTGGAAGCTTCCGTTATTGCGGCTCGATGTTGGGACGCTTTTTGGTTCTCTGCTTGGGGAAAGTGAACAAAATATGCGCAAGGCAATCATGCTTGCCGAAACAGCCAGTCCCTGTATTCTATGGATTGACGAACTCGAAAAGGCATTCGCCGGGGTTGCAGCAGGCGGTTTTAACACAGGTGCGCCAACCCGTATCTTTGGCACATTCCTTACGTGGATGCAGGAACATCAAAGCCCCGTTTTTGTTGTTGCAACCGCAAACGATGTTGCTGCGATTCCGGTTGAATTGATGAGCAGGTTTGACCGCATCTTTTTCCTCGATTTGCCAAACGACACCGAGCGAAGAGAAATCTTTAAAATCCATTTAAAGAATGCCGGTATTGCGTTTCCCGAAAGACAATTCCGACTTGATGAACTTGTAGAAAAAAGCCGCGGGATGGTCGGCAGAGAGATTGAGCGGGCTGTCCGCGAGGCGCAATTCACAGCATTTGCGGATAACAACCGCGAAATTGAGCAAGAAGACCTACTCGCTGCGCTTGCTGAAACTGTTCCAATCAGCAAATCGCATCAGGAAGTCATCGAAGTCTTGCGACGCTGGAAGACGGAAGGTAGGGCATTCCCGGCATCAAGCGAGGAATAACACACAAATTTGACCGGACACTGATATGCACATCGTTCTGGTAGAACCTGAGATACCGCCAAATACCGGAAATGTGGCACGGCTTGCAGCAGCGACGAATTCCGTTTTGCACCTTATTAAACCTTATGGATTCCGACTCGATAACCGCGACCTTAAACGGGCAGGAATGGATTACTGGAAATACGTTGTGTTAAAAGAGTGGAATTCATGGAAAGAGTTCGAACAAAATCTGCCCCAGTCAGCAAATCTATGGTTTATTGAATCCGGAGGAAACAAGTCTTACACCGATGTTAGATATTCGTTGGACGACTATCTTGTTTTCGGTAGGGAATCTGCTGGGCTGCCATTTGACTTGCTGAAAAACAATCCTCAACGATGGCTCCGGATACCAATGTTTAATCCTCACGCCCGTTCGATTAACCTTTCCAATTGTGTGGCGATAGTTTTATACGAAGCGCTGCGTCAACTTGGCTTCCCCGGAGAGGTCTTTGACGGAAAATATATGCACGAATAGTATCCCGGAAAAAAACATTGCCATGTTCCTCAATTATCATCAATGTTCCCGATAGTGGAGATTTGATAAATTATGCCGATGCATTAACAGAATTTTTGAACAAAATCGGCAGAATAAATTTTACGTATTATATTCCTCGCCTCTGTTCTCAGAGTTAGCATGTTTTGTTTGCCGTTTGAGGGGGGCGTGTGCGTCTTTTACCTGAACAGGGAGTATTTTTTCTTTCAAATAGGGACGCAGGACCTTTGGCAACTCGCGAAAGCCAACCCTTCGACAATCTTCAATCAGACATTCAGCCACAGCTTCGCCTGATAGCTTTTTCTCGGTTGTGAGATATTCGAATAAAAGGGCTACGAGGTTTTCTCTTGAAATTGCAGATGTTCTGTGTGTCTTTGAGAATAGCCATTCTGTAAGTCGCATAAACTCCTTAAAAGGAGAGGCTTCGGGGAACGCGCTTGAATTATTTGCAAAACCGAGAATTAATTCAGTAGTTTTCACAAAATTGCCGCTATTTGCAATCATGTCCCAATATCGGGCAAATTTCTTTATTAGTTGTAACTCTCTGAAACTCATGGTAGAGGTTTTCAATATTTCATAAGGCGGTTCAGGATTATAAACCATGTGCCATTCCCGATCGTGCCGTGCAATCGGCGCTCCGCGAAGCCTTTTCAATATACCGACCTGGATTTCCTGTGGACGAAGCCTTACGAGTTTATCAAAACCTTGGGCAAAACTTTGCATATCTTCCCCAGGAAGTCCAGCAATCAAGTCTGTATGAAGATGAGCGCCTGTCTCATCCCGTAAAAACCTTAGATTGGAAATTAATTTTTCATAATTCTGGTAACGGCTTATACGCGCCGAAACCTCCGGATTAAATGTCTGAATGCCAGCCTCAAACTGAATAGTTGCCGGCGGGAATTCTTTTATGATATCTTTCCACTGTTCAGGAAACCGGTCGGGGACAAGTTCAAAGTGAAAGAAAATCCCCTGTTTTGCATAGCTGAGACAAAATTCGAGTATCTTTTGCCCGCGTTTGGTATCAAGGTTAAACGTCCGATCCACAAACTTGAACTGTCTTGCTCCACGATGAATCAAACCCTCGACCTCTGCTAAAAACTTTTCCAGCGGAAAATACCGCACCCGTTCATCCAGAGAAGAAAGACAAAATTCACACCCGAAAGGACATCCCCGCGAAGATTCAACGTAAATGATTCTTTGGGTTACATCTTTATCCGTATAAAATTCGTAAGGGAGCGAGAGTTTATCAAGGTCAGGAAGTTGCGGTCTGATAACTTTTTGTGCAGGCAAATTCCCATTAAGCACATCGCGACATAATCTGCCAAATTCAACATCTGCTTCACCGCAAATAACAAAATCGCAATATTTGAAACACATCTGCTCTTCCCATTCGTAACTTATCTCTGGTCCACCAAGAACAATTACAGTATCCGGGCTCACCTTTTTCAATATCGCAACAAGTTCATTTACAAGACGGGCATTCCAGATGTAAACGCCAATTCCAATTATCTTTGGATTTCTCTCCAGCAACGCCTCAGCAACGTCGATGGGTCTGTATTGCAGGTCAAATTCTACAATTTCAGCATTCCTCTTTAGATCGCCGAGGTTAGCAAAAAGGTATCGTAGTCCGAAAGCAGTGTGGATGTATTTAGCATTTATTGTTGTAAGGACAATTTCAGCCATACGGTAAATATAAACCCGAAAGGAGGACTCGAGCAAAGATTAGTTAATTTGCCTTATAGAATGGCAACCCTTTAAACGGTGGAATTTTACCCTCTATTTTAGCCGGATTTCTTTTTTCCTACGACGATCCGTGAAGGAGGATAAAGGTCGATCGTTGATTTCGGGACTATACCGGCACCGCGATACCATGATTTGACGTCATTTACTGTGTAACAATTTCCGCGTTCGGTATTTACGAGCATGTTAACGGCAAAGAGACTTGCCTTGACCGGTTTTGTTCTGCATGGTTCAAGCAGAAAATCCTTCACGTAAATATTCCCGCTACAATTGAGAACCTTTGCGGCGCGTTTTATGAGTTCAGCATTTTCATCGAATGAATACTGATGAATTACGTTAGACATAAAGACAACATCGTAACTGCCCGGAATTTCGTCAGTTAATGCGTCGCCGGGGACAAGTTCAATCTGTTTAACCAGACCGGCTTTTTCGACATATTTTTTAGCAACTGCAAGTGTTTTTGCGTTGTCGAGAACAGTTACTTTAAGCGTCGGATTTACCTTCAGAAATTCAATGGCGTAAAGCGCCGGTCCTCCGCCAATATCAAGCAACGTTTTTGCATGTTTCAAATCGATTGACTGAGCGGTTTCCATGGCAAACATCCGCGCTGAACTTGCCATTGCCTCGGCGAAAGTCTGTTCATCCCCTTGTAATTCAGGTGAAATTGCATCCCGTGATACAGGTCTGCCTGTTTTAACAACATCGTAGAGTTTCCCCCATCGTTCATACAGCGCGGCTCCATGGCGGAGAAGTCCTTTTTGAGAATACGGTGAATCTTCAAGGAGATACTTTTCCGCAAGTCTGGTGAGAGAATACACATTTCCGCGTTTTTTCAATAAATCAAGTCCTACAAGCGCGTTGCACAGGATTTGCAAAGCCCGCATATTTGCCCTCAATTGACCCGAGAGGTCTTCGATGGTTTTGGGTTTATCCCTGAGGGCGTCAAAAAGATTTAGGCGATTCGCAGTAAAAAGAATCTGCGAACCACGATAGCCCCCCATGATTTCTTCCAGATATCCAAATAAAGCATCAATATTCTTTTTCATTTTTATAAAGTTTTTTATCTATAAGTTCTTTTACATGTTCCACTGCTGTTTTCCAGTTTAATCTGGTAAGAAATTCATTGAATGATGAACGCGCCAAGTGTTTGTATTGTTCAAAATTTTCCATCAAGGATTTTATATAGCGCGCATATTCACGCGGCGGAGCAGACAGCGGAAATGTTTTACCGTTAATATAATCTCTCACAACAGTTGGGATACCGCCTACATTTGTGGCAATACTCGGCAGACCATACGAACTTGCCTCGCAAAAGACAATCCCGTAAGCCTCTGCTCGGGATGGGACAATCAGAAAATGCGACTTTTCGAAAAGTTCATTAAACTGGCGTCTTCCATCCTCAGTCGCCTTATCTATGAATCCTATCGGTTTAACAAACTCCGGCAATTTTTCCTTATCCTGTGGCAATGAACCGACGAGGTATATTTCGGTTGGTACACCATTTTCATTAAGTTCCCTTGCAACCTCGATTGCGACATCCCCACCTTTCCGTGTCCATATTTTCCCTATAAAAAGAAGTCTGCACGGCGGGAAATCCCGTTTTTCAATCAACTTTTCAATATCGGCTTGTGTTCGGTTGCATTCAATATTTGCACCATAAGGAACTACATATACACGTTCAGTCGAGACATTGTAGTCCCGGATGGCAGACTCTGCTGCCCATTGTGAGGCAAAAACTGTAATACTGCACTTGTGTAAACATTTTTGCTCCGCGAGATTCCCGAACCGAAGACTCCTTTTGCAGAGGTTCGAATAATATGGATAAAAATTCAACATCGATGCAAAAGTGCAATCCGCCCAAAGGATGACTGGTCTATTGGTTTTTAAATAGGCAATTGGCCACATGTTTGGCGAAAGAACAATATCGGCATCGCTGTTTTTTAATTTTTCTTCCGCCTGTCGTGCAAAAGATTTTAGCCTTACGGGTTCGACCTGTGGGAGGTAGTGTTTTTTTGAGATGGCTGAATACACGAAATTGAGTGTCTTAATCAAAAGTTGTCCGCGCTCAGCAAGTGGTCCCAGATATTCAACATCAAACCCCGCCTCACGCAACGATTTACTCATGTAAAAGGCTGTCCCAGACCAGCGATTAATATTGCGGGCGTCATACTCGGTTAAGAATGCGATTTTTCTAAAATTCATTTTCTCAATAAAACAATAACGGAATTAAACAGTCTTTTACAAATGAGACGTCTGAATTTTTTAGGAAACACTGACATTACTGACTCAAGCCAAAGATTAGCTTTGTTTATGACCAGACATTCCTGCGGCTTTCCGAACCGGTAAGTAAATACGCCGCTGAAACCGACCTTTTTGGCGAGCGTAACCAACTCGCGATAAGTCCATTCTTTAAGATGAAACCCCTGCGGCGTGTCAGAAAAATAACGGGAAATGTCGTGAGGTCCAGAAAATGCATGAGGAGTGGAAATCAGATAACCGGCGCCGGGTTTTAATATTCTGAATGCGGTCTGAAGGTGCAATTCAACATCATCAGGATGTAGGTGTTCAAGAAACTGATAACTGAACGCAAGGTCAATTGAATTTTCAGGTATGTTGAGATTGTATCCATCATAAACAAGCAGTGTAAAATTCTGCGGTTTTTTTTCAGAGCCGCTCTGGTCAGAAATATCCACACCGTAAACTTGTTTTACATATTTTGCGACTTCAAATGCGAGTCGGCAGTCACCCGGGGCAAATTCAAGAAAAGTCTCAACATTTTGCAACAGTGGTTTTAGTAAATTCATTCTGGCTGTAATTGCTTTTTGAACAGATTCGGGTGTTTCCCGTCTTGTCAATCTCGGGTGGTCAGGTACGCGTTTGAATAACTCGTCGTATAAAGTCTTATAGAGTTCAGCGCGTTGTTCGCGGGTCGAGTTTCTCAACCTCTGAGCAAGTTCACGCTCAACTTCAAAATGATGACGCAACCGGTCTAAAGAACGACCATTTTCATTCATAAACTTTACAGTCGCAGGTTCTTACAGTGGAAAAAATTTATCATTGCGGGGGGCTGAATGCAATTTTCTTTGAGGTCTCAGATGGTTGTGATTTTAAAACGGCTTCAGTATCGCCTTCGGTTTCGTCCGATTTCCGGAAAGACAAACGCACCCTTGGCTTTTTAACGCCACCACAGAGAACTGTCCTAATCGTGTCCAGCAATATAAACATGTCGAGGAATATACTCATGTGCTTCAAGTAATAGAGATCGTATTCGAGTTTTCGTCTGGCATCTTCGATTGATGAACCGTATGGATAATTTACCTGAGCCCAGCCAGTTATTCCCGGTTGAATCATCAGCCTTTCCTGATAAAACGGTATTACTTTGGCAAGCTCATTTATAAATTCCGGACGCTCCGGACGCGGTCCGACGAACGACATTTCGCCTTTCAAAACGTTTATAAGCTGCGGTATTTCATCAATGCGGTATTTTCGCAGAAACTTTCCAACAGGAGTTACACGGGGATCGTTTTCCGTTGACCACACAGCGCCGTTTGTCTCGGCATCTACGCGCATTGTTCTAATTTTAATCATTTTAAATTGCCTGCCGAAACGACCTGCGCGGATCTGAGTATAAAAAACCGGTCCTCTGGATGTCAGTTTCACAGCAATAATTGCCAATAGAAGCACGGGAACAGAAAATATTAGTCCGAAAATAGATGCGGCTATATCAAAACCGCGTTTAATCTTTTTTATATACAGCATTTGCGGTGAAGCGCTCGCATGCATTAGCCAATCGTAGGTCATCAGTTCCAGAGGGACATACTGATAAATTTCCTCGCACAACGAAATCAGCGGCATAACGATTACTCCGGCATAACGCAGACTACAAAAATCTTTATACAACGTCTGGTCGGAGAAACTTTTATTAGTACACACTATCCTATCAATTTCATGTTGACGGACAATATCGCGCATTTTGCTTGCAGGACCAAGAACATTAACCTTGCTTTTAGGCTTGTAATTATCAGAGTGAATAATACCAACAAGTTCCAGATGTCTGCCCCAGAATTCGTTAAACAATTTGATTTCTTCCTCATCGGACTCGCAGGTTACAACAAGGGCAAGTTTTTCTCTGTAATTCTGCAAGCTCCTGACAATCAATCCATGATGAATCAAAACCGTAAAATAGGCTATCATTCCGCTATACAGCATGATGCCGCGTCCAATCCTCGTAGAGAAATTAACATAGAAAATGCCTGTCATGATTATTAACGAGATAATCATGGCAACAAGAATCATTAGGGCGCGTCTGAATAGATTTTCCTGATGAATCTGAGGTGTGTAAAATCCAAGAATATAACAACAGGATGCAAAAGTAAGGGCGCCGATAATTATGGAGGGATAATAAAGCGAAGGTGTTATGAGTAACAGATTCCATTCCCCGGCGAACCTCAATTGTATTCCTACCAGAAACGCCAGACAAAATAGTATCACATCGAACACGTAATGGACGGATACGTGCCACCAGTGATGTTTTAGTGTTCGGGCGTTCAGCATTCCGGCAAAACTATATATATTTCAGGATTAAATTTATATTATACTCAAATTAAATTATAAGACAATAAATATATTTTCGGAAAAAATAGTTCCCGTCTGAATCCTGAACCGTCACCTCAATAAACCCCGGATTACATCTGTTCAAGAGTCTTGATACCGAGAATGTCGAGTCCCTGTTTTAAAACTTTTGCGGTTAACTGGCAGATTGCAAGACGAGTTGTCCGCTGAGGTTCACCAGCTTTAAGCACAGGACATGATTCGTAGAATTTTGCGAATAGCCCTGCAAGTTCATAAAGATAATTACACATCAGGTTCGGACGATATTCGTTTGCAACCGCCTGTATTGATAACCCAAAGTTCATGAGATGTCTGACAAGCGCTATCTCTTCAGGAGCAGTCAGTTCCATCTTCTCAGAATATCTCGCTGCGAGTGATTCTTCGTCAATATCGCCCTTTCTGAAGATGCTGCGGATCCTTGCATAGGCATATTGCAGATATGGCGCAGTGTTACCATTAAGAGCCAGCATTTTATCCCAACTGAATACATAATCGACCTGCCGATTCGGTAAAAGATCTGCATATTTTACGGCTCCGATACCTACAACACGGGCGATTTCCCGCCGTTGGTCTTCCGGCAACTGCGGATTTTTCTCTGTTACAACTTTGAATGCGCGTTCTTCAGCTTCATCAAGCAGGTCTGCAAGTTTTACAGTGTCTCCGGAACGCGTCTTGAACGGTTTTCCGTCTTCACCAAGGATTGAACCAAACCAGACATGAACAAGTTTTAATTTGTCATTTAATTCCGGATGCCATTTTCGGAAAGTCGCAAAGATTTGCTGGAAATGAAGTTGCTGACGCCCATCCGTAACATAAATGATTTCGTCCGGATTCCATGTTTCCACACGATAAGCGATTGTAGCAAGGTCGGTTGTCGCATAATTGAAAGCGCCATCGCTCTTTCTTATTATTGCAGGTTTATCCTTTAAGTAAGGATCATCGTCAAAAAACACAACAATCGCCCCTTCGCTCTCTCGCGCAATACCTTTTCTGACGAGTTCATTAACTACATCGTTCAGACGAGGATTGTAGAAACTCTCGCCCAGAGTGTAATCGAATTTTACATCGAGTCTTTTATAAATGCTTTCAAATTCGATACGCGAGAGTTCAATCATCTTTTTCCAGATTTCGAGATTTTCCGGATCGCCACTCTGCAGCAAAACAAGTTCCCTGCGCGCCTGTTCAAGAACCTGCGGGTCAGATTCACATTTTTCGTTTACAAACTTATAAATTCTTTCCATCTCCGCAATTGGAGATTTTTCGAGTGCCTCCTTGTTAAGATAATTTTTCCATCCAAGAATAAGTTTGCCAAACTGCGTTCCCCAGTCGCCAATGTGATTATCCGTTATTACCTTATGTCCGAGAAGCCGGAAAGTCCGCGCTAGACAATCGCCAAGAATTGTTGAGCGGATATGTCCAACGTGCATCGGTTTTGCCACATTTGGAGAACTGAAATCCACTATAATTGTCTTCGGAGAAGTTGTTTTTTCAAAGAACAAATGTTTGCCTGCTGCGGCTTCACGGAGAATTTCCGCCATAGCTGATGGCTTTACGCGAAAGTTTATGAATCCGCCTCCGGCGACTTCAACCTTATCGCACCACTCCGAAACATCCAGTTTTGACACAATGTCCGAGGCAATCTGACGCGGATTTCTTTTGAGTTCCTTTGCTATCCCCATCACAGCGCTTGTCTGGTAGTCGCCAAAACGCGTGTCTGGACAAGGTCTGACAGGAAATGAATAATTACCCCCCGGCAAAACTTTATTTGCCGCTTCCGCAAGTTTTTCTTCTAAAATCTTGTATAACACGATTGATAAAATATACGGAAAACCGCTATCGGGCAAGTCTGATAGCCTGGTCAATTGCGGATTGAATATCCCAGTTCGATTTTTCGAGCAAATCTTTGGCAATCTCAGGCGAAACATTACCAGCCTGACTCACAATTCTTATAGCGCGCTGACGAAGTTTTTCATTCGTAGGGAGCATCCGGAGCATCAGATTGCCTTTGACCCTGCCTATACGCGCCATTGAGAGCGTAGAAATAATATTCAGTATCATCTTTGTTGCTGTTCCTGCTTTTAAGCGCGTTGAGCCGGTCAGAAGTTCAGCGCCTGTGTTTGCGCAAATAACAATTTCCGGTCTGAAAGCAGATGGCATCTTCAAATTAGGATTAAAACAGAGCAACATTGTCTTTGCGCCTTTTTCATGTGCAGCAGAAAGAGCCCCCCAGACAAACCTTGTTGTCCCGCTTGCCGCAATACCAAGCACAAAATCGCGAGTATTAACATTGCGACCATAAATCTCAGATTGTCCGCTGATAAAATCGTCTTCGGCGCCTTCGATTGACCGCTGCAACGCCTCCTTGCCACCGGCTATGATTGCCTGAACCATTTCAGGCTCAACGCCGAATGTCGGGGGACACTCAGCAGCGTCGAGCATTGCAATCCGTCCGCTTGTTCCTGCGCCAACATAAATAAGTCTGCCCCCGCGATTAAATGAATCTGCAATCATCTCTATCGCCAGCGCTATTTCCTTCACAAAAGGAAGGATAGCGTCTGGTATCTTTTTGTCCTCTTGCAGAAAAAGACGAACTGCGTCTTCAATTGGCATTTTATCAAGGTCTTTTGAAAGAGGATTTGGAAGTTCAGTGGGAGACAACGCAATCGAAGTCGGCAGATAAGCGGATATAGAGTTAAGAGCATTGCCATCTTGCGGGAACAACTGCTCTTTTTTGTTTAACATTAATTCGGATGGCTTTTCTTGAGGCTTTGTTTGCCCCGACCGCATAGTCTTATAATGGATTTTGGCGAGTTCAATAGCTCCGAGGTAACTTTTACCGGCTATATTTTTTATCGCCGCCTTTGGCAGGTGTTTTGAAATATTCTCCGCAAATAGATTTACGAACCATTTGTTATGTTCGAAAATCCCACCGTTCAATAATATTTCCACATATTGCCTTTTGTTGCCAAGCAATCTCTCCGTGCATACCACTGTCAGTTCAGTCAGGGCATCGAGAATATGTTTAATAACCTTCAGGGCAATGGCGTCTTTTTTATCAGCCATCTCAAATACCAATTTTGCAATGCCTGCAATATCGGATTTAGTTGCTGTTTTCGCCCATTCGACGAGGTTATCCGGAGAGCTCAGCGAAAGCGAATTAATAACTTTTTCCCCGAGTGGACTTAACTTGCCGAGCCGGTCAAAATCTTTTGCAATAAATTTCAAGGCAGTTAATCCGGCATCATAAGCGCTCCCTGAATCTCCTAAAATATGTCCCCATGCGCCAACTTTCAGGGTCTTTCCGTTTGGCGTCTTACCATAGGCGCAAGAACCCGTCCCAGCCACGAGCAGGATTTTCGGCGCATCTTCCTTGTATCCTTTATTTGTAATACCAACTTCAAGGTCATTTGTCCCAAGACATTCGGCGTCTTTCCATAATGAATTTAAAATTGTGTTAATTCTTTGAAAATCTGATTCATTCCGCGCGCCAGCCATTCCTGCTACCACGCAGTCTGCTTCCGGAAACCGGCTATGAATTTGCATGAAAAGATTACGTAGTTTTTCTTCGGTCAATAAATAAATATTGCCGGTGCCGAATGTCGCCGTTTCTATCTTTTTACCAACCTTATAGACGGCGGTAGTATGTGTTCCACCGCCTTCAATCCCAAGAAGACGGAAAATTTTTGTTGATTTGCCTTTTTCGGTCATTTTTCAGATTTTAAGCGTGTTATATATTTACAGTGCATTCTATCAGTGCAGATTTTTATAAAATTCAACAAATGATTTCCGAACTGATGTATGTTCAAAAACGCGTCTCTTCATCAGCTCCTCGAGAAACGAACGGATTTTCTGAACACGTGTATCTGCAAGAAGTTCAGGTTTAAAACACGCAAACTTGTCGCTTGCCGGGTCGTGTTCAAAAATGAGTTCGTGTTTACTGTTGAACGATTGGTAAACAGTAGATACGCGACGGCGGATGTCGAAATAAGACCGTCCGCGATGCATTGCAATAAACATAATTAAATCAACCTTTCCAAGCAATCTGTCAGGGACATCAAGTTCATCACACAACACATACTTCATTTCCTCTAACGTATCTGCATGAAGGTTCGACGCAATGCTGCGTCCTTCTTCAATCAAACTAAAATACCTCAAAACATCACGTCCCCAGATATAACCGTAATAATGGCCGGAGCCGATTTCATGAACAAGCAAATATTCCGGTTTTTTGTGCGCAGGGTGTTTTGGATCCAAAATTGAACTATCCGAAACTGTAACAATTTTTGTCCCCGGTGGTATAAACCCAAGAAATGCCGCCATGACAGTCGTTTTCCCTGCCCCACCTGGATTTGCGGCAGTGAGAATTGAAGCACCTTTACTCATCAGATGACAACAGTAAGCGGCGAGGTCGAGGTCAATTGTTCCAGCCAGCAATAAATCCACTACGCTTAACATCCGACCGCCGCGCTGGTTTAAATCTTCAATCTGACGCCAGTTATATTCTTCCAGTTTATCAAGAACCTGATTGTCCATGAGAATTTTATTAACAAAATTCCCCGAAATCTACCAAATCAATTTCCACAAAATCCCGTCTAATGTTATTATAAATTATCAATATATATGCGGAAAAAAGCGGATAGGGTAGAAATTGAAGAAGAATAAATGAATTTTTTGCAGATAGAGTTTTTAAAAGACAGAGAAGCGATTAAAGGATGGCTTATGAAGCCGATGGTAACGGCTTTCATAATATCCATTCTTATTCATATTTCCTGCTATTCCGCATACGTTCAGTTAAAAAAACTAAATCTTAAAAGTCAGGCGGTAATCTTTCAAAAAATATTCCCTACATCAAAGCTAAGATTCGACCCTGCAAAGGCAATATTCGGTGACTTGATTAAATTACCCAGCATAAATCAGAAAACTATTCAAAATCTTACAATCAAGCCGCAGGAACCACCGATGGTCTTTGTATCGGTTCCGCCCTTGGTTTCAAGTGAAACACCCCCGGAAAAACCAAAATTTTACTCTGATAAAAACTCGAAAGCCGCAAACCCGAAAATGGACAAAGAGTCGGATAAACCGAAAATAGACGGGGTTCAGGATAAGGTTGTGCAACTTGTGGATGTTCAAAAACCTACACCTACTCCTCCCAAGCCTGAACCTCCTAAGGTTGAAGAGAAAAAACCACAGCCCAAACCACCTGAACCAAAGCCGCAACCCAAAACAGAACCAAAACCTGAGCCCGATATAAAACAACTCGCACTAGCGAAACAAGCGCAGAAACCGACCCCTGAATTAAAACCGGGAGATAAACAACATGGGACACCGTCAAAAGAGACCACTCCAAGCCAACAGACTAAATATGAGTCATTGATGCCATCAGGCGGTAGCGGTTCACAAACCCAGACAAGACCGCGAACCCTTGCAGAAGCGCGCGCGCGTCAGGGCGACGGACAAATTGCCGGACAGAAATATCGTCAGGAAGGGGGTGTTCGCAGGAAGATGGATGTTGCATCAGTGGATGCCGCTGCCACGCCGTTCGGAAATTATGATGCCGGTGTTTTTGCCGCAATTCAAAAAAGGTGGTATGACCTGCTTGACCAGAGCCAATTTGCCGCCGACAGACGAGGAAAAGTTGTTATTACTTTCAGACTGCACTCCAATGGAAGGATTTCGAATCTTAAAATTCAAGAATCCAATGTCGGCGAGGTACTCACAATAATCTGCAGGATGGCAATCGAAGACCCTGCACCGTTTGACCCCTGGCCTGCAGACCTGCGTCGCATAATCGAAAAAGATTATCGCGAAATAATGATAACCTTCCATTACCTGTAACCAATTATTTAACCAATTCTGATATTTCAGAGGTATTTGCAGAAACTGCTAAAAAGGTTTATCAGGATTAATTCCGAATTAAAAAGGAACGGTGTACAATTGGAATGCTGATTGTCATTCCGGCTAATTCATAAAAATAATTGTAAAAATGTGGTTTCCTAATAAATTGGCATTATGAAAACGAAAATTCTTACAAAACTGCGCCTAACAATCGCGTTAAACTGCGCTTTATTCTTAATCGTTCTGCGTGCCTATTCTGCCTGGGTCTATAATGTGAAGGATTTCGGCGCAACCGGTGATGGTAAGACAAGCGATACAACAGCGATTAACAAGGCGATCGAGACCTGTTTTGCTAATGGTGGTGGCAGGGTGGATTTTCCACCGGGCAGATATCTTTGCGGCACTATTAAATTAAAAAGTAATGTAGGGCTGTATATCGAATCTGGCGCCCGTATTATCGGCACAACAAACCTGAATGAATATTACCATCCAAGTCCGCCGGATTTCATGCCTGAGGCTAAATGGGGAAAATGGCATCGTGGCTTAATTGTTGGGGAAAATGCCGAAAACGTCTTTATCCGCGGCGAAGGAGAAATTGACGGAAATAAAGTGTTTGACCCCACCGGCGAGGAAAGAATGCGGGGACCGCATACAATCGTTCTTGTCAATTGCAGAAATATTTCAATCAAAGATTTAACAATTGTGGACTCTGCCAACTACGCAATTTTCTTTCAGGTTTGCGACGATGTCGAAATTTCCAATGTATCAATTTACGGGGGATGGGACGGCGTTCATTTTCGTGGTGCACCACAAAGATACTGCAAAAATGTGCGTATATTGAATTGCCGGATGTTTACAGGCGATGACTCGATTGCTGGCAGATATTGGGAAAACACATTGATTTATGGTTGCATTTTAAATTCATCCTGCAATGCGGTAAGAATTATTGGACCTATAAGGAAAACGATTATTCAAAATTGTCTCCTTTACGGCCCGGGTATTCACCCGCATAGGACTTCAAAAAGATATAACATGCTTGCAGGCATAAACCTGCAACCCGGCGCATGGGATCCAACTGAAGGTCTTACAGATGACGTTTTAATTTCTGATATCACAATGCGCAATGTAACCACACCGTTCCATTTCTCTATGAAAAAAGGGAATACCGCAGACCGGATTACAGTAGAACGCGTGAATGCAACTGGTGTCTACCGTGCTGCGGCATCTGTCGAGAGTTGGGCAGATACGCCGTTTACTAATGTGGTTTTCCGGGATGTATCGATTGAGTATGAAGGCGGGGGAGTTTATGACCCTGCCCGGCTTTCTGTGAAATCCCCTGGGGTAGATGCGCGTCCCCTTCCGGTCTGGGGTTTCTATGCGCGGAATGTGGAAAATCTTACATTCGACAATGTCCGCCTGCGCTGCTCAAAGCCGGATTCGCGTCCGGTATTTATGTTTGAAAACCTGCGTAAACTCAAAACCGACCAACTCATTTATGACCGGTTTGAATCTGCGCCAATGGAAATAATCGCCACAAATGTCTTTGAAGTAACCAGCGCAGACCCCGAATTTGCCAAAAAGGTAAAGCAAAATTAACCCCTAACTTTATAGCAAAATACCTAATATGTATTAACCAACTCGTCAAAATCTGTCTTTTACCTGAAAACCAAAAAGAAATTATTCTGCGTTTGCCATGTAATAGAGGACTGGCACAGCCATACGGCTGATTAACAGCGACGCTACCTCACCAGCCATCAGGGATATTGCAAGACCCTGAAATATCGGATCAAAGAGAATCACTGCAGAACCAACCACAACTGCCATTGCCGTAAGAAGCATAGGACGGAATCTTACTGCCCCAGCGTCAACTACAGCTTCGGCAAGGGGCATACCCTGGCTAAGTCTTAATTCAATAAAGTCAACAAGAATAATCGAGTTTCTTACAACAATGCCTGCGCCTGCCATAAAACCAATCATTGATGTCGCGGTGAAGAATGCATTCAATGCGCCATGTGCTGGTAAAATTCCGATAAGAGAGAACGGAATAGCCGCCATTACAACAAGTGGTGTTATGAACGACCTAAACCAACCAACCATTAAGATAAATATCAGAATAAGCACTGCGCCAAACGCAAGGCCAAGGTCTCTGAACACTTCAATTGTTATATGCCATTCGCCGTCCCATTTTATTGATGGTTTGATATCGGAAAATGGCAGCACCGCATTATATATCTGTATCTGATAATCTTTGAAACCAAGAGATGAAAGGTCGAGTTGTTTAAGCGCTTTGTTCATTTTAAGAATTGCGTAAACAGGGCTTTCGGCTTCACCAGCCACATCCCCGATAACATAAGTGACAGGCATCAGATTCTTATGATAAATGCTTTTGTCTTCAATTGTTCGTTCTATTGTGACAAGCTCGCGCAAGGGTATAAGTGGCGCGGACGGTTCCACTCCCGGTTCAGGCAAGGCATTGGCATCGCCGGCGCGTACGCGAAGCGCAAGCAATTCCTCCGGTGTTGTCCGAGCGGATAACGGAAGTCTTAATTCAAGATCCACATCTTCTTTCTCGCGAGGCATATGAACAAGGTCTATTGAAACACCGCCCACCGCAATTTTTAACGTCTGAGATATTGTTTCCGCGCTTATACCATGTAATGCCGCTTTTTCTTTGTCTATTACAAATTTTGTCTTTGGCTGGTCAGCCTCGATATACCAATCCACATCTACTACGCCGGGCGTTGATTTGAATATCTCAATCATTTTCTTAGCAATTGCCATCCGGGTCTCTTCATTCGGACCATAAATTTCGGCAACAAGTGTCTGAAGAACCGGCGGCCCCGGAGGAACTTCCGCAACTGCTACACGGGCGCCATATTTTTCGGCAATAGCAGCAACTCTTGGACGAACGCGCTTGGCTATGTCGTGACTTTGCGCCTTTCTCTGATGTTTATTGACAAGATTAATCTGCAAATCTGCCACATACGCGCCACGTCGCAGGAAATAATGGCGGACAAGACCATTGAAATTAAACGGTGCAGCTATACCCACATAAATCTGGTAATCTGTAACTTCCGGTTCAACCCGGACAGCGGCTGCAATCTCTCGTGCGACCTGCGCAGTCTTTTCAAGGGCACTTCCCTCCGGCATGTTCAGGATTATCTGAAATTCGCTTTTGTTATCAAAAGGCAGCATTTTGACTTTGACCCAGCCGATTCCTACAAGCGACATCGCCCCAAGCAGCAAAATCACTATCCCCGAGAGGAAAATGTATCTCAATGTCCTGTGAGCAATCAGCGGCCCCATAATCTTGCGATAAATCCGCGTGAATATATCCTCCTCATGAGAAATATCCGGTTTTATCTCTTCAACATTGCATTTTTGTGAACCGGTTTCGCCTGTCGTCTGGGGTTTAATCTTTAATCCTTCATGTTTCAAAATCCTTACCGCCGCCCATGGTGTTACTATGAATGCTATTGCCAGTGAGAAAAACATTGCTGCGCTCGAACCAATTGGAATTGGTCTCATATACGGTCCCATTAGTCCCCCCACAAACGCCATCGGTAGCACAGCAAAAATCACAGCAAACGTAGCGAGAATGGTTGGATTGCCAACTTCATTCACCGCCTCCACAGCAATCTGAAAGACAGTTTTATCCGTTCCCCCTTTTCTTCTGTGATGTTCAAAATGGCGGACAATGTTCTCGACAACTACAATGGCGTCGTCCACAAGAATACCAATTGAGAATATCAACGCAAACAGCGTAATTCTGTTAAGCGTATAACCATAGAGGTAAAACGTTAATAGCGTTAGAGCAAGTGTTGAAGGAATTGCTATTGCAACAATTATTGATTCTCTCCATCCCAATGTGAACAAAATCAAAAGTGATACACTAATAACTGCAACCGCCATGTGGAAGAGGAGTTCATCGGATTTTTCCTTTGCGGTTTCGCCATAGTGGCGGGTTATGGAAACCTCAACATCGTTTGGTATCTCATAACCTTTAAGTAACTCAACTTTCTTCAAAACCTGATTTGCAACATGGATAGCGTTTGCGCCCGGACGTTTTGCTATACTTAAACTTACAGCTGGTTCTTCGTCGGCTTTGTCCGAAACCGCTGCACCCTTTCCATAAAAGACATACTGCGAAGGTTCTTCGGCTCCATCTACAATATCAGCGACATCACGCAGATACACGGGTTTCCCCTGAAATACACCGACTACAACCTGAGCCACATCTTCCGCACTCGTTAAAAAAGCGCCGGTTTCAACAACAATCTCTTTATTGTCACTCGTAAGTCCACCCGCTTTATACTGACGGTTTGCCTGCTGGATAATCGGAATTATTCCTACCGGACTCAAGTTCCGCGATGCAAGACGTGCGGGGTCAAGTAAAACTCTAACCTGACGCCGCGTCCCGCCTATTATCGTTGTCTCTGCAACCTGTGGAATCTGCTTTACCGCATCATCAACCTGCGCTACAAGCCTCCTTAATGTTAAATGGTCGTATTTTTTACTGTGGAAGGTTAACACGAGAATCGGGACATCATCGATTGTTCTTGGCTTTATAAGCGGGAATGTAACACCATGTGGAATCCGGTCATAATTCTCCTGCAGTTTCCGTGTTATCTTCAAAACGCTTTCTTCAAGATCCTGACCAACATAAAACCGCACAATAACCAGAGACTGTTCCGGTTTAGTTGTAGTGTATATATATTCAACCCCCGGGATTTCCCACAAAAGTTTCTCCATCGGTCTTGTTGCGCGTTCCTCTACCTCCTTTGCCGAAGCACCGGGCATCGACACAAGGATATCAATCATCGGAACCTTAATCTGCGGTTCCTCTTCGCGCGGTAATAACAACGTAGCCGCAACTCCCAGCAAGACAGAAGTAATAATGACAAGCGGTGTCAACTTGGAGTCTATAAACGCCCGCGCCACCTTGCCGGCTAATCCAAGATGCAATCCGTGTGGATTCGGAACATGCTCGTGCTTCATAGGGATAAATCCTGAATAAGTTTCACAAAGGTTATTCCACGATGACAGGTTGACCGTCTCTTAACTGAGCCACGTCGGTTATAATCACCTTCTCGTTTGGTTCAATACCTGAAAGGACTTCAATCTCATTACCAACCTTGTCGCCGGTTTTTACGAGTCGCATGCGCGCCACATTTGTTTCAACAACAAAAGCAATCTCCATCTGTCCGCGGACAATTACCGCCGATAACGGAACACGCAATGCTGCGCTGTGACTGGTCGGAATTTTTAATCTTCCAAACTGACCGGTTCTTAATCCTTTATGCTGAGGCAGGTCAAGTTTTACAAGGAACGTCCGCGTGTTTGGGTCTGCAACCGGCGCAATTTCGCTCACAGTCCCCTGTATCTCTTCGTTAATGCTCGGTATGATTACTGTGTATTTTTCATTTAACTTTACCTTGTCATACAATGCTTCAGGAACATTCGCCTCAAAACGCAGGTATTTCGGGTCTTCGATCTCAAGAATAGGTTTTCCAGGATAAACAAGATCGCCAACATCGGAAATTTTGCGAGTTATTACTCCATCGAACGGCGCGGTAACTTCAATGTAACCGAGCATGGTAAGCGCTTCTTTTAAGTTTGCTTCGGCAACCTTGAACTGAGCAACCCGCGCCTCATATTCAGCTTGCGTTACGGTTTTTGATTCATAAAGCGCTGTATAACGCTTCAAATCGCTCGATGCCTGTTCATAAACCGCCTTTGCCTGTTCGACTTTTGCCTGAATTTCGCGGGCATCAAGTTTGGCGAGCAACTCGCCGGCTTTAACTGTTTGCCCCGGCTGGGCTAATAAACTTTCAATTCTGCCACTTATTTTAGCCTCTATAACGGCGCGTGTTTTCGAACGCACCGTTCCAACCACCATTTCGTAGGCTTGCCGTTCCTTTGCGCTTGCAGGAACAGCCTTAACCTTTACCGTGGGCAAAGGAGCGGATGTCTGGCGTTGAATTTCATGTTTCCGGTCGCATCCGGTAAAAACTACTGCAATTATCGCCGCCAAAATCAGCACCACCCGTAGTCCCTGTTTTATATTCTTATCCATCATAGTTCGTTGATTTTCAATTAATAACCGCTGTTTTATATTACAAAATCATCATAAACTCTGAACCCCAATCGGGTTAAAAGTTACACTTAAATATGCGTTTCGACAATGCGTCTTTAAGCACTCTTCATCGTTAATGTCTTTTTCAATGAAAAGATAACTGCTGCCCCCGCAATAAAAAGAAAGGCACTGTATGCAAAGGCAATCTTCACACCAGCCACACTCCATATAAAACCAACAATAATACTGGAGAGAAAATCGCCTATTCCATTCACAGTTGCCAGAACACCGAATCCCATCCCGTGACTGCTCTTGTCAACGATTTCCGCGCATAAGGAATCTTCCAGTGTCTCCTCCATAGCAACATATATTCCACCAATTCCAAAAATAAGAACAAGAATCGGCAGTGTTAATGGAAGTAATATAATACAAAGCGCCATTATAGCGCCAAGCGCATAACCAGCGGAAAGAAGTATCCTCTTATTAAATTTGTCCGCCAGATAGCCAGTAATCATAGAAAAAGCAGCATATATTAGATTGTGAAATAAATAGAGTCCTGCCGCAGTTGCTGCAGCTTTCGTTTCCCCCATGCTTCCCTTTAATGAACTTGCAGCAAGTAGTATCAAAAAAGTATGGGCAAAATCGCCAAGCCCAAATAATCCGACTCCTATGAGAAACATCCGGAACGACGCCGGCAATGCCTTTAAACTTTCCTTAAAAGAGACATACGGAACCGGTTTTCTATCAGTTTCCTTAACAAGGAAAATAATTGCAAAGGCGGCTAAAAGTCCAGGAATCAGTGTCGCCGCAAATAATTGAGGATAACTGAACCTGAACACGCCAAGGAGTAACATTGCAGTTGCCGGACCAATAATTGCCCCTATTGTATCCATCATCCGTTCAAAGCCGAACGCGCGTCCGTAAGTCTCCGGCGTAACAGCGGCAGCTAATAGCGCCTTCCTCACTGGCGTGCGTGCACCCCTTCCAAGCCATGCTACTGCGCGAGATACAAGAACATGCCATGCTGCTGTAGCGAAGGCAAAAGAAGCCGTCCCAAGCGCAGTCACAATATACCCCAAAGCCGCAAACGGTTTTCTTCTTCTTAATCTGTCGGTATAGTAACCTGAAGCGATTTTTGCGAAACTTGATAAGCCGTCCGAAACACCTTCAATGATACCGAGCCACGCTGCGGCGACACCGAGTGTGGCAAGAAACGCAGGCATCACTGTTGTTGCAATTTCATGCGACCAATCGCTTAACAGAGAAGCCAATCCAATTCCAAGAACAGTGCTATTCAGCCACCTTATCTTTTTATCAGATTGAGTGCCACTATCGCCGGGCATATATTAAAAACTGATTTATCATTTATAAGGTTTTAACTCAACCTTTTGAATCTTTTCCGGAGGCGGATCATATTCATTCTCCGCCTCAATAAGCCAGACCTTCCTGTCCCGATAATATTCAATCAGCCTTCTATTTTTTTCGTCCCCCATGTCGCGAGCCCATACAACCCTCGAGCCGTCGATATCTGCGCTATTGTGGACCCAGTCGTTATGGACGGACTGTTTCTGACCATAGCGCACAAATATCAGGTGTTTTCCGCCTTCGGATTCAAGTTTTCGGATTATTTCCTGTCTCTGCCAATCCCAGTCACGACGCGAGTATTCCCATTTTCGCGTTTTTGCCCACAACAATGTCTGTAAACAGCATAATCCCAGTATTCCGATTGTAATTGCAGAGCCAAATGGTCTGCCGCAGCATCGCCATAGTCGTATCCTTCTGAATCCCTCTACCACAAGACAAAAGAACACAGCCCCGATCGGCGCCACATATCTGTCCCACATCCACGTTTCCACAACCATAGCCAACATAAAGACCGTAAAACAGATTAGCGGGAAAATGTAAACAGACCGCCGCCTTACCATCCATGGCAAAGCAATAACTAACGGAATTAGCGCATAGTTCCACGAATAACCCTTAATGATTCGTTTGAATTTAACAATTGTCTCTTTAACAAATCCTTTGAAATTTTTCTGCCGATTGTATTCCTCCAGCGCATAATCAACAAAATGTCGTTTTATAAATTCGTGGTTATACTGGGGTATCTGGCGCGGTTTCTGAATTAGTAAAAACGGCGCCACCGCATATTGTTCTTCATATACCATGTATGGCATTTTGAATGCATCCCCTGTAATTCTTCGGTTGTAATACCCTGTCCATAAAAGAAATAGAACCGCGACAACAGCGACGGGCAGGTAAATCTTTCCGACAGTCGGAATTGTAAACAGAGCGCGCTTTTTAATAAGATTTATTAAAAGAAATATAAAACAAATGACCGTTAAAACCAATCCTTCAAAGGGACGGCTCAGACCAAGGATTACCGCGCCAAGCCCAAACATTACCGATGTAAAAACGCACGGGCTTTTAATAAGTCTTCCGACCGCGCCAAAAACAATTGCGCCACCAATCATCGCCTCCGAACCGCCCCAGAATACCTGACTCCACTTAAGCAAAATCGGATGAAATACAGCAAGCATCCCACCGAAAACCGCCCATCTGCGATTCATCCATCCGCTTAACGCCCAGCATATTGCTGCGCATGCAAGTGCAACGCTTAACCATGCGCCTACCACAGGTCTGTTGAACAGCACCTGTCCGATTGCAAGCATCATCCCCTGAGCAGGCGGATATTTGCTCATATACGATGGCTGCGAAAGAACATGAATTGCCTCGAAAAATTGCCACATCGGATGCGACGGATTTGTCAGCCTGCCACGGCTGAATGTATCTGCTGCAAGTAGATTTGCAAACTCATCATGAATATGCGGCGGAGATTCTCCTATTACAATCGTTATTCCTGCGTTAATGCAGAATGAAAGAATAAATACAAAAATGCATGCCCGGGCAGTAGATTTAGCAATCCAGTTCAAAATATGGTCAATTATCCGCCAGATAGTTTTAAAAATCTGCGGTCTCAAAAACGCTGCCGTAAGAAAAACAATCGCAATAATCCCAAAGACAAATTTCATAATCAAAATCCCTCTTCCAGCGCCTTTTCGTATGCCTCGTTTATCAGACAATCTTCACCGAGGGCATCCTTTAATGGGTCATCATTTTCTCCGCAAAATCCGTAATGCAGATGACGGCGAAATCCCTCTGCGTATTTGAATTTTCCGGACATCTTTCCCATGTCGAGTGCAAATTCTTCCATTGTTTTCAGGTATAAATCCATCTTTTGTGTGGAATCCAGCCATTCCCGCTGACTTTTATGTTCCGCAAGAGCAGCGCATTTTTGTTCCTGAACAGCAGTTGTATTTACGAACAAACCGGGGATTACCCTTCGGCGTAACTGGTCGCGTAATCCGTTTGGCATACTATGATAAATCGTAACATCATCGTTGATTATTTTGCGTGGCGGAATAACTCTGTAATTTGGAGCAGATCGCACAAATGCTGCCGTAACGACTACCCTGCATGTGTTCATGTGGTCTTCCATATAATCCTGCGGCGAATGTGTAAGAATAATGCGCGGTCTTACCTGACGAATTACAGAGGCAACACGCCTGATGAGTTTCTGCTCGTAAAATATTTCAAGGTCATCTACAAGACTCTCATGAAACACTGCTCCGATAATCTTTGCGCCATTCATCGCTTCCCTGCGGCGGATTTTTCTTAACTCTGAGGCTGAATAAACCTGACTTCCGCAGGAACCATTGGCAAGCGTCATATAATGACACTCCCACCCGGCGCGTTTCAGAAGAATCAGTGTCCCCGCCATCATGAACTCGATATCATCAGGGTGCGCCCCGATTGCAAAAGCAACTTTGTCAGCCATATATTAACTCTATATTTCCGGGAACAATCAGTTAAATATTGTCTCCGTTCCTCTATTTGGTCGGAGAATAATCGGTGGGTATCATGAACTCAGATTTTACCCCACCTTGAACGGTAAGCGGACCACCAGCCTTTTCTTCTGATTCCTTGCGAACTTTAATCCATTCCGGATCATTTCTGAACGCATCGAACGCTTTTTTAGCGCTCTCCATGTCCTTATGTATAAGGATGTATATTAGTGTGTTTTCGCTCCCCTTCTGTCCCGGAGATAAAGTCCAGTAACCGAAACTTTTTATGCCATGTTTTTCAAACAACTTGACAGTGTGGTCTCTGAACCGCGCCTTTAAAGCCTCTAATTTTCCTTCAGCCGCAGTGTATGTCCGAAGTTCGAACAAGCGGTTTTCTTTCTCAATGGATGGTTTTATCTCGGGCGAAAAATCTGTTGCCGTCAAAAAATACGATTCAACTTTTTCAACCAACCGACCGTCTTTTTCAGATTCTTTAAATGCTTTTTGCCATTCCGGGTCGCTCATGAACGCCTTCCATGATTTCTCGCGCGCTTCTCTGCTCGGATATGCAAGTATGTAAATTAGTTTGCGGTTAGGATTATCAACAGGCGTCCAGTATCCAATGTTGATCATCCCGTGCTTTTCAAACAACTTTACTGTATGATTTCTGAATCTTGCATGCAAGGCATCCAATTTCCCCTCTGCAGCATAATAAATGCGCATTTCATAACATTTTGTATCTTCAGCGGCGGTTAATCCTGCGGTTGCCAGCAGAGCTAATCCAAAAATAAGGGCTATTGTTTTCATGTTATCTCCGGTTGTTTGTTTTTCTATCAGAATACCTTTTTAATAATTACGGTCAAGAATACGCTTGTCATTGATACGAAAAAAAACGCTACATATCAGAAAATTAAAACTGATGTGGTATTTTAAAAAACAATTGAACAAAACCGTTTCTTTCTTACACTGCATTTATTGTCATGAAATTAATACTAAACTGGATTGCAAATCTATTTCCGGTCTGGGTGCTTGCAGGCGGAGCGCTTGCTTTATACCATCCACCGCTTTTTACATGGTTTAAAGGCAATCTGATTGTCTGGGGACTTGCTGTAATCATGCTTGGGATGGGTATAACACTGGATGTTTCTGATTTTAAAAGGGTTCTTAAAATGCCTAAAGCAATCCTTGCAGGCTTTGTCGCTCAATATTCAATTATGCCATTTTTAGGATGGTCTATTGCAAAATTCATGAAACTCGACCCGCAATATGCCGTGGGATTAATTCTTGTTGCATGCTGTCCGGGAGGCACGGCGTCGAACGTTGTTACATACCTTGCAAAGGCGAACGTAGCGCTCTCTGTTCTTATGACGATGTGTTCTACCTTTGGAGCCGTTATAATGACGCCCACGCTGACTGCATGGTTAGCCGGCGCTTATGTCCCTGTTGATATAATTGCCCTGTTCAGAGATACCGCCATGGTTGTCCTTGTCCCGGTAACCATCGGACTTATTTGTCATCACACAATACCGAAAGCTGTGGAATTTGTCATGCCCGTCGCCCCGGTAATTTCTGTCCTTACCATTACCCTAATCTGCGCAAGTATTATCGGTCAACATTCAGAAAAAATCCTTCATTCGGGTGGCGAATTATTGCTATCGGTGTTTCTGCTTCATGCCGGCGGATTTGGTCTTGGCTACCTCTTTGCCACCATCCTCGGCTACGATAAAACCGTCAGAAGAACAATCTCAATAGAGGTTGGCATGCAAAACTCTGGCCTTGGCACAGTGCTTGCCATGCGGAATTTTCCTCAAATGCCAGCAGCGCCAACTCCATGCGCAATATCAGCCACATTCCATTCTGTTATCGGAAGTATCCTTGCGGGCATTTGGCGGTTAAGACCGGTAGATGATTCCCTAAATCCCGGTAAAAACAAGTGATGAGATATACCCCCATGTCATTGGTTTAAAATCCAGTCTGCCTTTCTATACGAGCAACCATTATCAACAACTTCCGAAACGGATTTAACGCATTATTTTTCCTGTTTTTAAAATATTCGGCTATTAAAATTATAACTTGTATGAAAACAAAAATTCCTTGCGCTATACTTTGTTTATATTGTGTTCTTTCGGGAGCCGTTACTCCCCAGTTAAAAGTGGAATTTCCAATAACAATAAACGAGAAAGATAAAACTTCAATCACAGCCATCTGGATAAACTGGTCGCCGCGGGAGGAGATTTCCCCGCAGTTTTCACTCGATCTCCGCGGCGGCAAGACAAAGCGTTCAGCGTTGAGAATAGATACCACGCAACAGGCTCAGTTCGGCGCATGGCGGACACAACTGACAAACATTGTACCTTCAAAAGCCTATAAGTTCAGCGCATGGTATCGCGTAAAAAATGTCAAAAATGAACGACGCTCGGTAATCGCACGCCTTGAGTGGCTCGATAAAAACGGTAACAGCGCAAGACCTCCTGAATATGCAATCGATGTTGAAACCAGAAAAGAATGGAAGAGGGTCGAATACGCATGTAACGCCCCAACGAACGCAACAGTTCTGGATATTCAACTTTCGCTCGGATTTTCCGATAATTCGACAATCTGGTGGGACGAAATTTCATTCATGGAAATGGAAAAATTACCCGAAAAGATTGTAAAAATCGGCACCGTGTTTTTCAGACCCCGCGGAGCAAAATCGCCAGCAGAAAGTGTAGAACAATTCTGTAACATCGTGGAAACAAATAATCCGGGCGGACTCGATTTTGTCTGTCTTCCCGAAGGAATAACCGTTGTAGGCACAGGTAGGTCTTATGCCGAGGTGAGTGAGCCAGTTCCTGGACAAACAACCGAAAGGCTTGGTTCCCTTGCTAAAAAAATCGGCGCATATATTATCGCCGGCATTTACGAACGGGATAAAAATCTCGTATATAACACCGCGATTTTGATTGACAGAAACGGAAAACTTGCAGGTAAGTATCGTAAGACTCATCTACCTCGTGAAGAGTGGGAACGAGGCATAACACCCGGCGATAGTTATCCGGTATTCGAAACGGAATTCGGAAAGGTGGCAATTATGATCTGCTGGGACCTTCAATTTCCTGAACCAGCCCGGATGATGGCATCGAAAGGCGCTGACATAATCTTCCTTCCCATCTGGGGCGGAAATGAAATACTTGCGCGCGCCCGGGCAATTGAAAACTCAGTGTTTTTAGTTTCATCCACATACGACATGCGTTCGTTTGTGATTGACCCCGTCGGGACAATCCTTTGCGAGGCAACGGCAGATAAACCCTTCGCATGGACTACAATTGACCTGAAAAAAATTTATTATCAGCCATGGCTCGGAAATATGAAGACAAGGACATGGAAAGAATGGCGACCGGATTTGCTTATTAAAAATTAAAATTATCTAATTTCATTAACTTTCTAAGACTAAAACGTTTCAAAGACTGAAACGTTTCAAAAAAGTTTATGCCGTAGATTTCTCCAAAATTTTTTGAAGCAAAACCGTAATTTACGTTCAAAACTTGATTAGTCCCTTTTTCACCTTGCGGTTAAATTCCACTGCATCAGCGTATCTGACGCCTTTGCCACCAAATATATCAAGCGCTGAACCGATGGTTAAATCTACCCTGTTTTTGCTGATTCGCGTAACCATTTCAAGGTCTTCGATTGAACGGGCGCCACCCGCGTAAGTAGTAGGCAAAGGAGAAATTTTCGCAAGCAATTCTACAAGTTCAATATCAATCCCCTTCTGTAAACCCTCGACATCGGCAGCATGAACTAAAAATTCGGCGCAAAAATCTGATAGTTTAACAAGCAACTCCGGACGCAGGGTTTCATTTGTGAACTTTTGCCAGCGGTCAGTAACAATAAAATATTGGTTTTCCCGTTTCCGGCAACTAAGATCAAGGACAAGTCTTTCCCTGCCAACAACTGCTGAAATATTCCTGAGCCGTTCCCAATCAATTTTTCCTTCGCGAAAAACATAAGACGTAACAATCACGTGCGAAGCGCCACAATCCAGCCACTGCTTAGCGTTGTCCGGATTTATACCGCCACCAATCTGTAATCCGCCGGGATATGCGGCTAACGCCTCTTTTGCCGCCTGTTCATTTCCCGCGCCGAGCATAATTACGTGTCCGCCCTTTAGTCCATCCCTGCGATACAATTCTGCATACCATGACGCCGGACGCTCCGAGACATAGTTCGTAATCATTTCCGAACCGTCGTCCCGCCAGCTTCCACCAACTATCTGTTTAACTTTTCCCTCGTGTAAATCTATACAAGGTCTGAACATTACTCAAAAATATATCAGGTTTTGCCTAAATGCGATTTTAATTATATCTATCAATAAAAAACGCCGGGCAACATACCCGGCGTTATAACAGGTAGCGTATGAAAACAACCTACCTTATTTTTTAAATTTAATTACTGATATTTGCAACATTTTTTTTATTCGAGCTCCACATCGCCGCACAGATGCGTTTCTATGCCAAGTTCTGCCATTGCGGCGGCTTTTATCCTACAAGCCTTGTGAGCCGCTGCTTTATTTGGCGCATAAACAACCTGAATGTGGTTAGCCTTGTGACGCGCCATCATCTGGTCGCGTGTAACTCCCTTCAAAACTGCATGCATAATAGGCCATTGCGGCGTAGTTTCGCGCCATCTGCGTTCAGTCTCTTCCTGAGGCAGTTTTACAACTTCTGCCACGCCAAGATCGCAATGCAATTTATTGTCCATCACGAAAATACGGCTCCAGACAATCCAGCCAGGTTTGGAAATCCCCTTTAATGTACCGCCGCCAAGTCTAAAATACATTGGCGGTTGACGCTCGCTAACTGCTCCTTTGTATCCGCCGATAAAGTGAGCAGGTGGCGCAGCGCCCGAAATCTCGAATACCCAAACATAATCATCTATCCCATCTCCCTTGTAATGCTCTCCCCAACGGACGTCATGCAGGGTATTCTCTGGAGGATAACCAAGCTGCTTCCACAAATGATAAGTAATTAACCCGTCCAGACCAGCGCATTCATCAACTTCGTTGAAATGCGGCAGAGCCTCATTCTCGTAAATGATTTTTCCTGTCTGCGGACATTTCACAGGTGGTCTGTCCACGTTATTTAGCAGTCCTTCAGCAAGGTCGCTTGCAGGACAAAGATCTTTAAGCCCCTGTTGATACTGGATCCCGATTGTCGAACATCCGAATTCAGCCGCAAGCCGCAATGCCGCTATATACATCTTGCATTGCTGCAAGGTCTGGTTTTCCGTTAATTCAGTCTCTTCGTCTTTGCCCCATTTAAATTTCATTCCCTTTTTCAGAAGCCAGTTCAAAACTTCTCTTGCTTCTTCATCGCTTACGGTTTGCATTGCGGCGTATAGTGTGGATTGACTTAGTCTCTCTTTAAACACACCGGTCTGGTGAAGGAGTTCATCGGGAATTATCGCATTATACATCCCCATGCATCCTTCATCGAAGATTCCCATTATCGCCTTGTTTTGTCTGAACTGGCGTGCGAAGTTCCGTCCAAATCTTTCCTCTTCGACCGGTAATTTTAATAATTTAAGGTCGCGGACATGACTCTGGTCGTGTGTAACGATTCCATCGTTCAGCCATTGTCTCAAACCGCGCTTAAAATATTCATCCTTAAAGTCTTCGCTCCAAAGTGTGCTGTAGCGGACACCCGCCTTTGTGAGCGATGCGTTAAGATTTAACATTCCCACAAGTCCGGGCCATGTGCCGCTCCAGTTCGCTACAGTCAGTATCGGACCTCGGTGAGTAATTAATCCCGCAAGAACATGATGAGTGTATTGCCACACGCTCTCCGCAACAATCAATTTTGCGTCGGGATCAATATTTTTGAAAACCTCGATTCCCATCTTCTGGGAATCAATAAAACCGTGCTGCTTCTTCTTATCGTAAGGATGCGCACGAACTACTTCGTAACCCTCGGCTTTCAACGCCTTTGCGAGGGACTCTTCCATCTTTTGTTGTTCAGGCCAGCACTGCTGATTTGCAGCCAGACGCAAATCTCCACTGGCAACAAGATAAACCTGATTCGGCTTCAATTTCTTTTGCATTTTCATACCTGCTAAATCATAACCCTGCCGGATTTTATTTCAAAATAAAAAAATACATCCCCATGCAGTTGCGCAGGTAATAATCCAGTGCAATATTGATTATCCCGAAAGACATAAAGTGAAAATATCGCACAGACGAATCTCGACACATATAATCTGTTCCGCAAGGCGGGATTTAATAATATCAATATTGACCTGATTTACGGAATCCCCGGTCAGACGATGGATCTGTGGATAAAAACCCTTAACGAAGCCTTTTCACTACAGACTGAACATCTCTCATGCTATGAACTAACCCCTGAAGAAGATACGGAGTTCTATCGTCGCTTAAACCTCGGGGAATATGAACTCGACGAAGATCTATCCGCCTCCATGTACGAAGAACTTGTCGAAAGGGCAGAAAACGCTGGGCTTTACAGATACGAAGTTTCAAATTTCGGACGCGGCAAACCCAAAGACAACTATTCAATCCCGCAATTTGCTTGCAGGCACAATGTTAATTATTGGCGCGGAAATACTTACTTCGGAGCCGGTCCGTCAGCCGCAAGTTTCCTTAATAATATCCGCGAAACCAATATCTCTAATACCGATCTGTATTGCTCTTTGCTCGAACAGAATAAACGCCCGATAAAAGAAACTGACAAACTGGAACCGCTTGCGCGCGCAGGTGAAATTGCCGGTTTCGGTCTGCGAATGACAATCGGATGGTCTTACGAAGAATTTTTAAATACCACCGGCTTCGACCTACGTGAACACTGGCAAAAGGAAATGAACCGACTCATCTCTCTCGGCTATGCTGTAGCTGATAACGATCATTTTCGTCTTACATCCACGGGACTCCGTTACGCCGACTGGGCTGCGGAATTGTTTTTGAGATAGGATTTTAAAATCAAAATGTTAAACCAGATCAAAATAATATTTTGATTTAATAAAAATATTGATTTAATCTCTATTAAAATATGATTGAGCCTAATATACTAACCATGTTTGCCTTTTTGGGAATTTTCGAACTGCTACTTGTGTTGCCTTTCATTCTTATAAGTTTGCTCGGAACCATTTTCTGGATATGGATGATAATAGATTGCGCCACAAAGGAACCATCAGGAACAGATAAAATCGTTTGGATACTGATTATCGTTTTAACTCATTTTATCGGGGCACTGATTTACTTCATCTTCAGACGCCCGGAAAGAATTAAACAATTTGGAAGATAGAGAAAGATTACAGGGTTTTTATATCACTCGAAATAATTATTTTTTTCTCGGTTTACCAGCGCTTAGAACCCGAAGGGTGTATCCCCGTCCATTTTCAAATGGCTCAACAATACCGGTAATCTGAAGCACAGGATACCTGACCGTAGCAAGACCATAGGTTTTATAAGTCTGCGCAAAGAGTTCGGTTTCAATGATCCCTGTGCGGTCTGCAATCGTTAAAAACTTCATTGGTTCGCCGGTTATCTGGTGATGCAGACGCTGTTCAATGACCAGCCCACAACATACAACTGTTTCACCGCAATATTTTCCGAGATCTCTAATAGGACAATAGGTCTCCCATGCAATAGAAGGGAATAGGTCAAGCGGATGACCCGATACAGGAAAGCCCAAAAGTTCATATTCCCACTCCAGTTTCTGAAGCAATGAGGGTTCTTCTAACGGTGGCAGTTTAGTCTTTTCAAATGGTAGTTCAAATAACAACCCTTGCACTCCATTTCGCGCTGATTCAACCGCATACAACCGCTGATATTCCCAGAATTGTTCAACTCTGCTTTTGCCAAAACCGTCAAATGCGCCGATACGAATCAAAATTTCCATTTCGGAAGGTTCAGGAGAAACCCGGGCTACAAAATCAGAAAGCGATTTAAATTCGCCACGGCTGCGTTCGGCAAGAATGCGACGGATTGTCTTTTCCGAGAGTCCTTTTGCCCGTACAGCAGGAACCCGGATTGCCGGTGCCATATTATTGCCATATTCGCACACCTCAAAGTCTATGCCGGGCTGGTTAATCCATGGCGGTAATAACCTTATACCTAACCTATGGCATTCAAGTACGTAAACAATCGGCTCATAAAATCCTTTCCCATTGGACAACACAGCAGCCATAAAGTGCGCCGGATAATATCGTTTTAACCACGCAGCCTGATATGCTTCTACAGCATACGCAGCGCTGTGCGCCTTGCAAAAAGCATATCCGGAAAATCCTAACAACAGGTCAAGCACATCGGCTATCTCTTTTTCCGACCTCCCAAGCCGCAGAGCTGATTCAATAAACTCCTGTGCAACTTCCTTTACAAGCTCTGCCTTGCCTTTTCCAAGGGCGCGTCGCATTGTGTCTGCGCGTCCCGGCGAAAGACCGGCAAATTGTTCGCAAATCTGCAAGACATGTTCCTCATAAACCACAAGACCGTATGTCTCCTTTAAAATCGGCTCAAGAACAGGGTGGATATATGACGGTTTCTCTAAACCCTGATATCGTCTGGCAAATCTGATTTTTTTCTGCTCATTAGCAGCGCCGGGGCGTATCACACTGACAAGCGCGACAAGTCCGTCGATGTCTTTAACATTCGACATCCGGCAAAGTCCGACCATCGCCGGCGACTCAATATGATGGACAGCGCGGGTCTCGCCGCTGGAAATCATTTCCCAAACGTTTTTATCCTGCCATGGCTCAAGATTACCTAGATTAACCTCAATCCCAAACTTTTTAAGAGAACTCATCGTGTCGCGTAACACCGCAAGACCGCCTTGCGCAAGAATGTCCATCTTCACAAGCCCAATTGCCTCCAGCGAATCCATGTCAAAATGCGTCGTGGGATATCCCTTTGCGGATATAAATGTCGGCGTCAGCGCATTAATCGGGATTGACGAAAGCACCACACCGCAGGGATGCATCTTCGGATACCGCGGAAAACCGTCCAGAAATTCAGCCATCTCAATTGCCGATTTATATGGTTCTTCATCCAGCGGTAAATCCTTGCATTCGCTTAGTTTGCCAACGCTTTCCGCAAGTCCGCGTGCTCCGCCCCATGGAAAGTTCGTGGTAATCTGTCTTATCTGTCGTTCAGAAAGTCCAAGCACTTTTCCGACATCACCGGCTGCGCTGCGCGCCTGAAATGTGGAAAAACCTCCGACAATTGCCACATTATTTAATCCATATTTTTCAAAAATGATGTCAACCACATCGTCCTTGCGGTCATGCGGAAAATCAATGTCTATATCCGGCAGTTTATTGAATGCCATGCGTTCGCGGTTCAGAAACCTGCGGAAATAGAGGTTAAATCTGATTGGACACACACTGCTGATGCCTAAACAATAACAAACAAGCGAATCGGCAGCGCTGCCACGCGTCAGCCAGCCAATCCCCCGCCGTCTGCACTCCTGAAGTAAATCCCATACAACCAGAAAATAATCTTCATATCCAACCTCTGCGATTATCCTTAGTTCTTCCTCGACCTGCGGACGCACGGATTCCGACCGCTCCCCATATCGCATCCGCAATCCTTCCATCACAAGTTTTCTCAGAAATTCACCGGAATTTGAACCATCCGGGGGAGTAAATTTTGGCAGATGAAGTTTCCCTATCTGAAATTCGTAATTGCATCGCTCAGCAATCTCCACGCTTTTTTCCAAAAGAACTAATGCAGATTTAAACCACTGATTTGCTTCCTGCGGTGATGGAAAATGGAATTCGCCACCGGATAATTTGTCAGGATGTCTTTGTCCAATAAGTGTCCGCGTACGAATGGACTGGACAACATCAAATTTCCAACGGTCTGACGGCTCGCCGTAATATACCGGAAAAACAGCAACCCCCCGCTCATGGCTGCCTAACCTGTTGTCTTTCCATGTTTCCTCCCGCAATATAGCACGGTAAAACCGGTCGCCGAATATATCGCATATTTTTTCGCTTCCGCCAACCGCAATAAGTCCGTTGGCAAATCTTTCAATTTCTTCCAGTGTAAATTCCCGCTTACTATAATACCTCTGGTAATTTGCCTCTTCAGCAGAGTCATCACCACTTTCTCCGAAAAGCTCTTCACTAAAAGCCTGCCCACGGCTGGCATGTGGTCTTTCGGATAACAAACGGCACAGATTTTCGTAACCAATTGCATTTTCTACATACAACCAGAGCGGTTTTCCGTTTACAAATATCTCTGCGCCAATAATTGGCTTTATTCCTGCCTTTTTTGCTTCCTGATAAAACTCGACCGCGCCATGCAGATTTGCATTATCAGTCAATGCCACCGCCGGCAATTCAAACCGCTCCGCAAGTTTAACAATCTCCCTTGGCGAAAGGGTTGATTGCAAAAACGAATAGTAACTATGAACCCCAAGAGGAACGTATGTTGTTTTGTAAGAAACACGCGGGATAACCAGCGTAAATGATGTGACACCACGTTTTTCTGTCTCATGCGCATTTACAATAGTCTTCGATGTAACCTGCTGCGGCGGTTTTGTTAAACGAAGGTCGTGCCCGCGCATTACAGCCCTTTCCCCGTAAATCCGCCGCAGATTGTCAATAGCCGCTGCAAGCCGTCGCATATTTTCTGATGTCGGACGCGATGGCTCAAGCGGCAGTTCGCCATAGAATGCGCCTTCATAAACATTGGAAAACTTCACGGAAATCATTCTCAATGAAACCCGTCTTCGCCATGCCCGGCGCAGCAACCGGCACACCACGTTGTACACATCAGTCTCAAGATTCGTAGGCTCAGCAAGACTTTCCGAACACGATTCCTCATCCATGTCGTTATATCTCACCCTAACAGTAACAGTGCGGATTGCCTTGCCTTCCGAACGGACAATTGCCATTAACTGGTCTGCCATCCGCCGCGCAACCGCCTCCGCATATTCTTCATCGGTGATATCCTCCTCAAACGTCTCCTGTTTGCTGTAAGATTTTGCTGGTTCGGAGACAGGAACAACCGGACGCTCGTCAATCCCGTTTGCAAATTCTTTAATCCGATATGCCTGACTGCCAAGGATAAGTTGCAGCATCTCCACCGGCGTCTGTGCCACCTTGCCAATTAGCGTCAATCCCGCGCTGCGAAGTCGAATCTCTGTCTCTGTTCCCACACCGGGCAACCACTTTACGGGTAGCGGCTCTAAAAACCTCTTTTCCATCCCGTGTTGAATATGGACAAATGCAGAGGGCTTTTTAAGCTTGCACGCAATCTGACTCACAAGTTTGTTTGCAGCAATCCCTTCGCTCACTGAAATTTTAAGTGATTCCCGAATTGCGCGGCGAATTGTTTCCGCAACCTCAATCGGCGGCTTCCTCGTTCCTGTCAGGTCAAAATATCCTTCATCTATAGATGCAATTTCCACATCCGGTGTAAAATCCTGCGCATAAGAAAACATCCATCGTGAAAACCTCTCATATTTTTCAAAATCTCCGGGCAGGATTATTAGGTTCGGACATATCCTTCGCGCAAGAGAAGTCGGCATTGGCGTGTAAATACCCATCCGACGCGCCTCATACGAAGCAGATGCTATAATGCCGCGTCTTTCTCCGCCAACAGCCACAGGTTTGCCCCGAAGCCGCGGGTCAGCCGCCTGTTCAACGCTGGCAAAAAATGCATCTGCGTCAAGATGGACTATTACACGCGCCATAAATATTTCTTTCGGGCATCCAACCGCCCGAACGCGCCCCATTAATTAATATTCGCACAACTTTATCAAACAGGGAAGGGTTAAGAGCCATCGGGGTTTTTAAAATTTCCCTTGAAGACAAACCTGATAAAGGATGTTATAATCTTACGACTATGCTGACTAAAAAGACGGCAGTTTTAACTCTGGCAATTAGTATGACTTTATTGCCACAAGGCATCAGTGACGAGGGTATGTGGCTTTTTAACAAGCCGCCACGCGAAATCCTCAAAGAACGTTACGGCTTTATACCATCAGATGAGTGGTTAATCCACCTGCAGCGCGCATCTGTGCGTTTCAACAGCGGAGGCTCAGGTTCATTCGTTTCAGAAGACGGGCTCGTAATGTCCAACCACCATGTCGGCGCAGATGCCTTGCAGAAAATGAGCGATGCGAAACATAATTATCTGCGTGATGGCTTCTACGCGCGAACACTCGAAGAGGAAATTCCCTGCCACGACCTCGAACTTAATGTTCTGATGGATATTGAAGATGTTACCCAACGTGTGAATGCAGCGGTTCCAAAAGATGCCTCCCCAGAAGAGGCGTTCGCCGCAAGACGCAAGGTGATTGCGGAGATTGAAAAAGAATCCTTCCAAAAAACAGGGTTAAGAAGCGACGTTATCACCCTTTATCAGGGCGGCGCGTATCATCTCTATAGATTCAAGCGATATACGGATGTCCGACTCGTATTTGCGCCGGAACAACAGATTGCGTTCTTCGGCGGAGACCCAGATAACTTTGAGTATCCTCGCTACTGCCTGGATGTGTGCTTCTTTAGAGTCTATGAAAATGGCAAACCGGCAAAGATTGAACATTACCTTAAATGGAATCAGAGCGGGGTTTCCGAAAACGAACTTGTATTTGTTTCCGGGCATCCGGGGCACACAAGCCGTCTGCTAACAGTATCGGACCTCGAATATCATAGAGACAATGCGCTCCCATATTCCCTCGAAAGACTAAACAGACTCGAAGTTCTTTTAAATACATGGGGCCTGCGCAATCCCGAAAACGCAAGAAAGGCAATGAAGGATTTATTCGGAATTCAGAACTCACGTAAGGCATTATTAGGTCGGCTCGATGGACTGCTTGAGCCTGAGTTTTTTGTTAAGAAACGTCAGGAAGAACAAAAACTGCGCTCCGAAGCCGCTAAAAGACAGGAACTTAAAGATTGTCTGGACGCATGGGACAAAATTGCTGCCGCACAGAAAGTAATTGCGGAAAACGCCCTCAGATACCGCATGCTCGAACAGGCTCATGGCTTTAACAGCGAACTATTTCACATCGCTCGCACTTTATTGCGTGCAGCAACCGAACAACAAAAACCTGACGGTGAACGCCTCAGAGAATACAGAGATTCAGCCCGTCCTTCTCTTGAATTGAATCTTTTTAGTCCGAAACCAATTTATGAAGATTACGAGCAACTTAAGCTTGCCGATTCCCTCACCTATCTAGTCTCAAAAATGGGATATTCCGACCCTCTTGTTCAAAAAATCCTCGATGGAAAATCACCTCGTCAACGTGCCGCCGAACTCGTGTATAACACAAAGGTAAAAGATATTGCTATCCGGAAAAATTTATACAAAGGCGGTTTACCAGAGATTGAAAAATTAAAAGACCCGATGATTGAACTTGCAAAGTTAATTGACCAGCCTGCCCGCGAGGTTCGCCAGATAGTTGAAACACAGGACGAAATTAAACAGCAGGCGTATGCAAAAATCTCACGCGTTCGCTTTGCAATCGAAGGCGAAACAACTTACCCCGACGCCACATTCACACTACGGCTTGCGTTCGGTACAGTTAAAGGATACGAAGAAAACGGGAAAAAAATCCCGTATCAGACTACCTATCGCGGTCTCTACGAACGCGCGGCTTTGATGAACTATAAACATCCGTTTGAACTTCCCGAAAGATGGTTAAAGGCAAAATCAAAACTGAACCTCGATACCCCGCTGAACTTTGTAAGCACCGCTGACATTATCGGTGGAAATTCCGGCAGTCCTGTTGTAAATCGGAATGGCGAACTGGTTGGCATTATTTTCGACGGAAACATCCAGTCGCTCGTACTTGATTATTACTTCACAGACGTGCAGGCGCGCGCGCTTGCAGTCCATTCGCAGGGTATTATTGAAGCCCTGAAAAAGGTTTATAAGGCAAACAATCTCGCAAATGAATTGCTTGGAAAATACAGACCTAAATATTAATTTGCCACTTATTAAGGCATCCAATGTCTTTTGACAGCGGTGGGATTTTGATTAAATTTTAAATGCGCATTTCGTTTGCATATTTTTCCTGTTAAAGTTTAGACTGTTGTTTGTTTTATGGGCGAACAAAAAGTTCCAAAACCGAATTTAATACCGTTTTTGATAGCGGATTTAATTATGCTGGCGGTTGCCTGCATAATTGTATTCTACAGCAAATGGCCTCTTGAACCATGGCAGGTGGCAATCTGTTCTCTATCGGCTCTTGCAGGAGGCGTGTTTCTTATAACCCCGTTTATTCTTGAACATAAGGCGGCGTTACGACTCGCCGAAAGCGAATCTCTGGTCTCCACGGTTTCCCAGATACAAAAACTCGAAGATGTCGCAAAACAAATCACAAGCGCCACAAACTATTGGCAGGCTGCTCAGGCAGACGCTGCAAAAACAGTCGAAACAGCGCGTCAGATCCATGAACAGATTTCAAAAGAAGCCCGAGAATTCGCAGAGTTCATGCAAAAGGCTAATGATGTGGAAAAAACCGCCCTCCGCATTGAGGTCGAAAAATTAAACCGGATAATGGAGGAAAATCTGCAGGTAGTTATTCATCTTCTTGACAATGTATATGCGTTATACCGGGCAGCTCTGCAATCCGGTGATAAACGTTTAATCGAGCAGATTGCCCTGTTCCAAATGACTTGCCGTCAGATTGCCCAGCGGATCGGACTTGTTGCCTTTGATGGCAAGAGCGGCGAAAAATTCAGCGCCGAACGCCATAGAAACGTGGATCAGAAAGCCGAAGTTCCGCCTGATGCAATCGTTACCGGAGCCATCGCACCCGGTTATACTTACCAGACAAAGATGTTGCGTCAGGCTCTGGTTTCAGTGAGTTCTCCGCAAAACTCAAAGAAAGAAACCGAAACCCAACCTGTCCCGAATACCTGATAAGAACTTTGACTATCCTTCTATCAAGGCAGTCTCTTCATGAATATAGTCTATTTCGACATTGAAACGCAAAAATCCGCTGAGGAGGTTGGCGGGTGGAACGCCATATCAAAAATGCGGATGAGCGTAGGCGTCACATACAGCACTGCTACCGATAAATACAATATTTATTGCGAAGAAGATGTTTCACACCTCATCAATGAACTGATGCGGGCTGACTTGGTCGTCGGTTTTAATATGTTGAGATTCGACTTTGAAGTCCTACACGGATACACAGCTGTGGATTTAACCCAGTTACCCCATCTTGACCTCCTCGTGGAATTGTTTAAGGTAACGCAGAAAAAACTTTCTCTCGACTCTCTTGCTACAGCCACGCTCGGCGTCGAAAAAACATCAGACGGCTTACAGGCAATTAAATGGTATCGTGAAGGTAAACTCCTCGAAATTGCCGAATATTGCTGCTACGACGTAAAGATTACACGCATGCTCCACGAATACGGCAAAATTCACAAAAAGGTCTACTATTTCGATAGGTTGGGCAAAAAACAGGCTATTCCTGTTAACTGGTAAATCTTATAACGACAAATAAAGGTTCAGCAGACTACTTTATATTTTGTTTCAAATAATTGTCGGGCAATTTGGATATCGTTCTTAATCTGCAATTTCAATTCTTCCAAAGAGCCAAACTTCTTTTCATCCCTGATCTTATCCAGAAACTCAACTTCAATCTTATCCGAGTAAATATCCCGATTAAAATCAAAGATATGAACTTCGCAGGTCAGCGGAGGATTTTTTCCAGATACCGTTGGCTTGTAACCAAGATTCAAAATACCGTTGAACCGTTCATTTCCTATAATGACCCGCGCCGCATATACCCCGCAAGGTGGAAGTCCAAGACCACTGATATCCAGGTTAGCCGTAGGAAAACCGATTTTCTTTCCAAGCCCTGCTCCGCGGATAACATCCGTGTAAATTGAATATTTCCTTCCCAGCATGCGGGATACAAACTCTAATTCTCCCTTTTTAATTGATTCACGGATTCTTGTGCTGCTTATCCTTTTGCCATCTATGTTAACAGGTTTAATGCCGCGAGCGGTAAACCCCAATTTTACCCCCATCCTGTTAAGCAGATTTACGTCTCCTTCGCGATTATGTCCAAAAAGAAAATTCTGTCCTACAGAAACGGTAGCTAAAGACCCTAATTCATTGTATAAACATTCGACAAAACACTCAGCAGGCAACCTGCTCAATTCGAGATTAAACGGAAGTAACAAAGTATATGAAACACCAAATCTATCAAGCAACCGCATCTTATGGGCAAGTGTGGAGATTAAGAGGGGCGTTCGGTGAGAAATTACATTTTGTGGATGTTTATCGAATGTAACAACCACGCTGAGGGCGTCGTACTTCCTTGCATCATCGGTCATCGCTTTAATAACCTCTTGATGGCCAAGATGAACACCATCAAAAAAACCGATTGCAATGCATACCGTTTTTTTACCCGACAATTTTAAATAATCTCTGAAACAGCCTTCAAAAGTTCCGGTTTTTTCAAAAGACTCATTTAAAACTTCAAATCCATGCGCTACATCCCGAACTATTCGGGGCTTTTCCTCTGAATAATCAACGTGAACAGTCAATCCCTTGTTTAAATAAAAAACCTTCATCGCCGCCAATTCAGATTGAATAGATCATTTTTACAAGTTCGGGCAATGTAATTATCCGTTTCTGCAGTTCAGCGGCATCCATCTTTATCAATTCCTCCATCTCAATTGCGTCTTTAACATTGAACTTGCCCGAAACTGTGCGTCTTAAATGTTTCAGATAAGCGCCACAGCCGATTTCTTTGCCGAAATCATGTACAAGGCTGCGGACATACGTGCCTTTTGAACACGCTACCCTGAACCATGCCTTTGGTTCAATGTATTCTTCGAATGTAAAATCGTAAATATGAACTGTGCGTGGCTCGCGTTCTACATCTATTCCTTTTCTTGCAAGTTTGTAAAGCGGAACACCGTCCTTTTTAACCGCAGAGACCATTGGAGGTAACTGCTTAATGTCGCCTGTGAATTTTTTCGCAAGTTCATTCAATTTATCCAGAGTCAGTTCTGGTACAGGCTTTGTCGAAACAGCCTTGCCATCGGCATCATAAGTATCAGTCTCTACACCCAGAACTAACATCCCTTCATAAACTTTATCAGTTGCAGTAAATTTTTCAGACAGGCGTGTCGCTTTCCCAATAACAATCACGAGCAGACCGGTCGCATTCGGATCAAGCGTTCCGCAATGCCCGACCTTTTTAATGCCAAGCACACTGCGCACTGCTTCGACAACATCGTGCGATGTTGGTCCTGCCGGTTTATCAACCAACAATATGCCATCATAAGGCGATAACTCCTGTAAATTACTCATCTTTTCCGAAAAAATTAAGGATGACAGTTTAACGCTTTACGGATTGCTGCAAGAACCTTGCGTTGAACAGAAACTGGCGTACCGCGGATTTTTGCCCCCGCAGCCGCCGCATGTCCACCACCACCAAACTGGTTCGCTATGTGATTTACATTCACCTGGCTGCTCTTCGAACGCAGACTTATCCGTATCAATTCCGGCTCTTCTTCCTCAAATACACACGCTACCACAACAGGTTCTATGGAACGGATATGGTCAATCAAACCCTCTGTGTCGCTGGGATTTGCCCCGGCTTTTTCGAAATCTTCCTTCCTTAACCATAAATACGCAATTTTATTATCGCAGGTCAGTTTAAAAGTATTATACACATGCTTCAATAATCTGATCCTCGAAAGCGGGAATGATTGGTAAACCTCATCACAAATCGTGGATAAATTTGCGCCTTTGCTCACAAGCTCGCCGGCAATGTGAAACGTCAACGGTTTTGTAGTCGGATACTGAAAAGAACCAGTGTCTGTGGAAATCCCTGTAAAAAGCGCATCGGCTATTGGTTTTGTTATGGCATAGCGTCCGGCTTTTAAAATTTTATAAAGCAATTCGGATGTGCTGGATGCTCTGCCATTGACGTAATTAATGTCGCCATATCTGTCGTTGCTCTCGTGGTGGTCAATATTTATCAGCAGTTTCCTGTTGCCAATGCAGTTAATGCCGTTGCCAATGCGGCTCAGGTTTGCCGAATCAACCGTTATAACGCAATCAAATTCATGACCTTCTTCCGGTTTCTTAATTAGTTTCTGAACATCGAGAAATTTATATTTGTATGGAATATCATCATCATTCCACACTGTTACTTTTTTCTCATTATTTATTAATGCATAGGCAAGCGCCAGTTGGCAGCCAATACAATCACCATCCGGGCGGACATGTCCAATTATACAAAAACTATCATGAGATCTTAAGGCTTCCAGAATCCGCCCCACAACCTTTGGATAGGACTTCATTGTTAAGATGAAGATGGATTATTCTTTTCGAGTTCCTCGATTATCGAAAGCACTCTGTTGCCGCGTTCAATCGAATTATCCAGAATAAACTGTAACTTCGGTGTGTGTTTCATTACCAGTGATTTTGCCACATGTTGCTGGATGAGACCCCTGTTTTCCTGCAATAGCTCAAAACTCTTCTTTTTCTTTTCCTCGTTGCCAAGGATTGAGACATAAACTTTGGCTATCTGAAAATCTTTGGTCACTTCCACATCGTAAACAGAAATCATTCCAGCCTGTTCTATCGGGAAATATCTCTGAATAGCCTCGCCGACTTCGCGTTTTATCAGTTCGCGTACTCTTTCCTGTCTGTATGGCGTTGTCATAACCGCCTCCATTTTTTAATTTAGTTCCTGCAATGTTTTTTCTATATTATAGCACTCAATAACGTCGCCTTCCTGGAAATCATTGAACCCTTCAATCCTTATACCGCATTCCATTCCGGCTCTGATTTCATTGACTTCATCCTGGAAGTGACGAAGCGACATAATAACACCCTGATAAATCAAATCCTTGCCGCGATAGACTCTGACTTTTCCACGGTTTATAATACCTTCTCTGACCATGCAACCGGCAACTTTTCCGCCTTTCGAAAGTTCGAATACCTTCTTGACATCCGCGCGACCGATTACAACTTCCTTAATTATCGGCTCAAGCAAGCCAGCCATAGCTTTCTTAACTTCATCAATCAATTCGTAAATAATGGTATAAAGCTTAATCTGAACTCCCTCTCGCTTGGCAATATCAGAAACACCGTGTTCAAGTCTCGTGTGGAAACCAATTATGATACCCTTGGCGGCAGATGCAAGCATCACATCGCTTTCGGATACAGGACCAACGCCACTGTGTATGATCTCAAGTGATACTTTATCAGATTTGATATCCTTTAAGGCGCTACAAATTGCCTCTACCGAACCCTGTGTATCACCTTTAATAACAACCTTAAGAACCTTGACCTGATTTGATTCAATTGCTTGCAGCAAACTCTCAAGCGTGAGTTTCTTTGCCGAGACTGCCTGACCTGCATTTCTAAGTTCCTCAGCTTTCTTTTCAGCACGTTCGCGGGCTACATCAAGGTCATCCACAACCTCAAAGGCATTACCGGGTTCCGGAACACCATTGAGTCCGAGCATCTTGACCGCAAAAGACGGACCAGCTTCCTTCTGCCGTTCATTCTTCTCGTTAATCAATGCCCTTGCCTTTCCATAATATTGACCGCAAAGAACAATATCCCCGACACGCAATGTCCCGCGTTTGACAAGCAGTGTTACGGCAGGACCGCCCGCCTCCAGCGCAGATTCAATAACATACCCGCTCGCAGGACAATCCGGATTTGCCTTCAACTCCATTACCTCGGCTTTTAACACTATCATCTCAAGTAGCTTATCAATGTTCAGCTTCTTTAATGCCGAGACATCAACATACAGGGTATCGCCACCCCACTCTTCAGGTGTTAATCCATGTTTTGAAAGTTGTTCACGAACCCGCATGGGATTCGCGTTCGGATGATCGCATTTATTTACAGCAACAATAATAGGAACATTCGCCGCTTTAGCGTGGTTCAATGCCTCGATTGTCTGCGGCATAACCCCGTCATCCGCCGCAACAACAAGGACAACTATATCGGTAACATTGGCTCCCCTTGCGCGCATTGCGCTGAACGCCGCATGACCTGGCGTATCGAGGAATGTGATATACATCATCCTTTTCTTATCATCAGGATGCGGAATAGTTATCGTGTAAGCGCCTATGTGCTGCGTAATTCCACCGGCTTCTGTGGCAGCAACATTGGATTTGCGGATTGCATCCAGCAAGGTTGTCTTCCCATGGTCAACGTGTCCCATGATGGTTACAACCGGAGGACGTGGCTTTAATTTCGCAGGATCTTCATCTACTGCCTTTTGTTTTGTCGGTTCAGGTTTTGGTTGAGGCGGTTTTGCTCCACGTTTTTCAATTACAAGATTAATTCCGAAAACTGCCGCTATATCTTTCGCTACAACTTCATCCACTAGCGCGTTAACATTAGCCATGATTTTGCGCTTGAGAAGTTCGGCAATTACCTGGAAAGGTTTCTTGCCTAATTTTTCAGCAAGTTCACGAACAGTGATCGGCGGTTTAATGCTAACTACAGGGGCATCCGGTGGTAGTTTTGGAACTTTTTCTGATTTCGGAGCTTTACCATCTTTCCCGACCGGCGGCTTAACAATTACAACAGGACCTACAGGCTGCTTCTTAGACTGTTGTTGTTGCTGAGGCTTTTGCTGAGCCGGTTTTGCTGGCTGCTGACCCTTTACAGGTTGAGCCGGTTTTTGTGGCTGCTGTTTTCCTGCAGGTTGTGCGCCCTTCTTTTGCTCCTGTTCCTTTTGCTTTTTCTTATCTTTTTCACGCTCTTTTTCTTTAAATTTGTCTCTGCCGCTTAAATACTTGCTGATATCAATCCTACCAACAACTTCGCCAATACCCGGCTGTTTCGGCTGGGGCGGCTGTTGAGCAACCTGTTCAGTCTGTTGAGCATTTTCCTGAGAAGTCGCAGTTTCCTGAGCAGAGGCTTGGGACTGTTCAGTAACAGCTTCCTCCTGCTTCGTGTGTTCGGCAATCTGTCCCGCAGGCGCAGTGTCAGCAATAATAATCTTTTGATCTTCAACAGCCTGTGTCTGAACGCTGGTCTGTGCTTCTGTGGCAACCTTCTCCTGCTGAGGAGGTTCTGCCACAGCTGCAGATTCTCCTGTTGTAACCGGTAAAGGTTGTTGAGCAACTATGGTTTCCTCTGGTTGCTTCTGCGTTTCAATTACCTGTGTTTCAGACGGCGGTTCAGCAACAGCAGATGCCTGCGTTTGAATATGAGCGGCTTCCGCCTGTTGTGCTGCCAGTTGCTGCTCTGTTGCTGGTGGAACAACCGTAGATTCAACCGATTTATCCCCGGTTAGAACAGGCTCTTTACCGATTTCTATACGAGGCTCAGATTCTATAACACTTGGGGTCTGTTCTGGGGTGGAAACCACTTGAACTGCTTCCACAGCTTCGGTAGTTGCTTCAAGAGTAGTAACCTGTCCCGTTGGAGCAGTTCCCACTCCTGTGGAAACTACAGGCGTCTGTACGCCAGAAGAACTTTCTTGCGGAGTTCCTGATTCAGCCGCTGCGCTACCGGCAATTGCCTCTCCTTGTTGGGATTCGTTGGTAGTTTTAGCTGGTGGCAAAAGTGTCTTAAGGTATTCAGCCGTTACTTTATCAATAGTACTCGACGGCTTTAACCCTGACTTGGCAAGTTTATGCTCCAGTAATAAATCTATTACATCTTTTGGTTTAATGCCGTGCTCTTTGGCTATGTCGTAAATTCTAACAGGCATACAAATTTTTTAATTTCCTCAAACTATAATCTAAAAATTATCCGTTATTTTTGACTCAAAAGCAACAGTATTTATCATGCTTTTCCATGAACATACGGGGAGGTAATCCTCCCCTTTAGTCAAAGAGATATGGTCATTATTTTTCAAACCACCAAAGCATGTCTTTTGATTACATTATTATTCACATTTGGCGCCGGGAATCCAGAGTTTCTCCGGCGCCATCGCTAAAAAAAAGTTAAACTTCAGGTTAATTATGAAAATGTTATTTTCCTTTGTTCGACCTCTTTGCGCGCGGCATCAAGAATTTCTTTTGCCTTATCGCCAATACCCGGTATTGATCTGAGGTCTTCTTCCTCCATTGCAAGAAGACTTTCAAGGTTCGTTACACCGCTATTTACAAGGCTTCTGGCAACTTCCTCGTTAATGCCATGTATATTCGTAAGTTCCTCAACAGCGCGTTTTAGTTCCTCTTCAAAATCTGGCGCTGAAACCGGCTCAAGTTCAGGTTCAATTCTTATTTTGCAGTCGCACAACTTCGACGTAAGCCTGACGTTTTGTCCACCCTTGCCAATCGCAAGTTGATACTGGTCGCGCGGGACAATTATCCGAGCTTCCCTTGTGGCTTCGTCGTATGAGATTTCCTTGACCTTCGCCGGCGCAAGCGCGTTTGCAATAAAGACGGTCATGTCCGGATCCCAGCGAATTATATCCACCTTTTCATTGTTCAATTCGCGGACAATATTTTTCACTCTTGAGCCGCTAAAACCAACACAAGCCCCGACAGGGTCAACACGAGGGTTGTTTGAATAAACAGCAACCTTTGACCTGTGACCCGGTTCACGTGCTATCGCCTTTATCTCTATTATACCTTCTTTAATTTCAGTTACTTCCAGTTCAAATAGAGCCTTAACAAAGTCCGGGTCAGACCTCGACAATTCTATGTATGCGCCATTTGGTCTGTTTTCTACTCTTTTAAGCAACGCACGGATGCGGTCACCTTTCTGGAAATTTTCCGAACGCACACGTTCACTCTGTGGAATAACAGCCTCACAGTCTTCAAGTTCGAGTATAACATCAGATTGTTCAAAGCCTACTACACGCCCAATGAGAATTGAACCAACCCGCGGTTTATATTCATTTACAATCTTTTCTTTCTCAGCAAGCCTGACAAGCCGTTTAAACGTATCGGTTGCAATTGTGGATGCAATTCTGCCAAGATCCTGCGGCGTTGCTTCTACCCTAATTTCATCACCTATATTAACATTTGGATTAATTTTCTGGGCTTCTTCAAGAGAAATTTCGTCTCTTGGGTTTTGAACCTTTTTAACTACTACGACAGTAGCATAAAAACGAATATCCCTATCTTTCTCATTGATAACGACTTCCAGATTCCTCCCCCATTTTTGCGCCCTTTTAGATGCCGTTGTAAACGATTTCTTCAATGCTTCAATCAGCACATTCCGCGGGATATTCTTCTCCCGCTCCCAGTAATCCAGCATTTCCAAGAACTCTGCTTTCATATCGGCGCCTTTCAACTAACTTGTTTAAGAACAAAAAAGTCGGTATTTTTTACCGACTTTCACACTCAGCAAGCCTTACGGCTTCTGATCCGTTTTTTATTATTATACAATAATTTTTTAAAACGTCAAATGAAAACTGTTTGTTTTTAACTTTAACGTTATAAAAAGGTTTTTTACTTATTCATATATTTCTGAAGATTAGGGAATCGTCGTACTATAAAGTTGACATTGTTAGTATTTTGAATCTGCTTTATATACTTCTCCGCCTTACCAGTGTCTCCCCTTTCGTCATAAATTGAAGCCAGTTGAACCCTTACAAAGTCCGCCCTCGGAGAATCCGGAACCAACGCAAGAAGCATCTTATAAGCCCTGATTTCATTTTCCTGTTCCTCGTTCATCTGAAAGGCATTTACGCATTCATTCAAAAGCCCCTCTATGGTAAACCGGTTTCTACGGTTTCCGGCACCGCTGCTTATTCCGGCAATTTCCACGTTCGGCAATATATACGCCTCATATATCCTTGCAGCTAACCAGTAATTTTGTGCCCATTCCATTGCGTCTCTCGCAGCCTGTCGCGCCATTCTCAAGGCAGCCAGCAAGTGAGCCGGATTTTTACTTTCAAATAATCTTTCGGCTACCCAAAGCTCTTGCCCTATATATTCATACATCTTGGCATAAGTGGTTGCTTCGTCGAATTTTTGCTGCAGATTTCTGATAAATTCGTTCTGAGCGACAGAAAGCGGTGAATTATCCTCTGCATCCAACCCTTTAAATGCGTCTTTGAAAGCCAGTTGATATTCAATGAGATCCGCAAGCAGTGGTTTAATCTGCTCTTCTTTTGAAGCAAGAAGTTTTGACTTTTCGGCAATTTCATTCTCCAAAGATTTCACTTTTTCCTGTAATGCAGTGGCATCTGATGGCAACGGAAGAGCATTTGTGGAAATTTCCCTAAAAGCAGTTAACAGAATCGGGTCGTCTTTTTTGTTAGCAAGCCGTTCATTTGCAATCCGAATCAACAATTTTGCCTCGTTTATATCTCTTTCAATATCAAAGGCTTCCAGCTTTAATTTAATATATTCATCCCGTAAAGTATAAAAATCCTTTTTGGTCTGGCTTCCACGCCAAGACTTTTCATCAGGAAGTTTCTTCTTTTCAGGGGCTTTTTCCATTTCAGATTTGGGCGGGAATTTGAAATCTGCGGCAAAATTGCTCTTTCCGGAATTATTTTTTAGGTAACTTTTAATCTGAAGCTTAACAAACCACGCGGGTTTGGGTCCGGACAAAAAGAGAATTAAACCGACAACTATTACAATCCCGACCGCAGCGCCTACCAGTACTTTCGGGTTTAACTTGATATGTTTTGTATTATTGCTATTTGAATTCATAGCCTGTATTTCATGTTTTCAAAGTGTTACGCACATTTCAAACAATTAGACGAAGTTAAGTTTTTAAAAGTTACATTTATTAGGTAATTGTCTTAATTTTATAAAGAATTCTGTTTTCGGACGTTCCCGGGTTTTCACATAAACTTTCTGATTTCAATTCATTACATTTATGATATGATAAAATCATGCGAACCGTTATTTATCCGGGAACATTCGATCCAATTACAAACGGGCATTTGGATCTCATAACACGGGCAACTGTGCTGTTCGCCCGTGTGATTGTTGCAGTTGCTAAAAACGAGGATCATGCGAACCGTTATTTATCCGGGAACATTCGATCCAATTACAAACGGGCATTTGGATCTCATAACACGGGCAACTGTGCTGTTCGCCCGTGTGATTGTTGCAGTTGCTAAAAACGAGGATAAACACCCACTGTTTTCCCATGAAGAACGTATTAATCTGGTCAAGGAAGCTATAAAAAACCTACCACAGGTTGAAGTCACAGGTTTTGACGGACTACTTGTGGATTTTGTCAGGAAAAAGCGCGGTCAGGCGGTTTTGCGGGGTTTACGCGCAGTATCAGATTTTGAATTTGAATTCCAACTTGCCCTGATGAACCGTAAACTTGACCCGAATTTTGAAACAATCTTCATGATGCCTAATGAAGAATACACATTTTTGAGTTCACGGATGGTTAAAGAGATTGCAAAGCTGGGCGGCAATATAAGTCAATTTGTCCCACAGCATGTAAGTGTCGCTTTAAGAAAAAAACTTGGTTTTGAGTAAAAGCCGTTGTATAATAAACTCATCAAATGAAGCGGAAAACGGTTTTCCGTTTCAGGTGTATTACAAATAAAAATGTAATTGCGAGGTTTGTATGCCACTGAAAGTTAACATGCAGGATTTGGTCCGGAATGAAGTAGTCTTCAAAGGCATTCTTCCGGTGAGAGAACTCGAAATTGATGGTCTGGATGCGGTAATTCACGCTAATCACGATTTAAACTACGACTTTACCGTCCAGAAAATAGAAAAAAAACTGATTCTGAACGGGAATCTTCATATCGAATTAGATTGCCAGTGCGTTAAGTGTTTAAAATCGTTCGTTTATAAAATTGACCTTCCTGACTGGTATCTGGCATTGGAACTTGAAGGGGAAGACTGTGTCAATATTGTAAATGATTTTGTTGACTTGACGCCCTATATAAGAGAAGATATCCTTCTAAACTTCCCGATGCATCCTGTGTGCGAACCGGGATGCAAAGGGATACCGGGTATTGTTACCGACGATACCGCAGAGTCGGGAAATCGTCCGGAACCTTTTAACCCGGTCTGGTCAGTGCTCGATAAGTTGAAATTTGAATAAAACGTGTTATATTGAACGCCTAAAATTTTTAGGTAATTAAAAATATAGGATAAAATTATGGGTGTACCGAAGAGAAAACCGTCCCGAAGCCGTCAACGGATGCGTCGGGCATATAATAGTGTGTTGAAAGTGCCTCAACTCGGGGTTTGCCCCCAGTGTGCGGAGCCTTACATCCCGCACAGGGTTTGTCCCTCTTGCGGATATTACAAGGGACGCCAAATACTAACAATTAAAACTGCCTGATGAATAATGAATCTATTGAAACGGTGGATCAGATGATGATCTGCCGTTTTAATTTATTTATCTAAATTAAATTGTATATCTATAAATTGCTCTGTATGTAAGAGATTTTGTTTTCTAAAAAATGACGACTTCAAAAAAATTCAGGGTGCCGCACGCCGAACATAATTATCAGGGCAGGTCCTGTTCTATAGCAGCGGTAGGGTCGTATGTACCATCGCGGATTCTCACCAACGCAGATCTCGAAAAAATGGTGGAAACAAGCGATGAATGGATTACAACAAGAACAGGGATTAAGGAACGGCGGATTGCGGCAAATGACGAATACACTTCAGACCTTGCTGCAAAAGCGGCAAAACGCGCTCTTGAAAAAGCCGGAGTTTCTCCCGAACAACTTGACCTCATAATCGTTGCGACAATTACACCAGACATGCCTTTCCCTGCTACTGCATGTCTCGTTCAGGAAAAACTCGGTGCAAAAAAGGCTGCTGCTTTTGATCTGGAAGCTGCTTGTTCCGGCTTTATCTACGGGCTCGAAATAGGTCAGCAGTTTATAATGTCCCGTACTTATGAAAATGTGCTCGTAATAGGCGCAGAAAAACTTTCAACTATAGTTGACTGGAAGGACAGAAACACTTGTGTGCTTTTCGGAGATGGCGCAGGCGCAGCGGTTTTACAGCATCGTTCGAATTCCCACGGGCTTTTGACTGTCTGCATGGGTTCCGATGGAGGAAAATCAAACCTGATTATGATGCCCGGCGGCGGAAGTCGCAATCCGGCAACTCCTGAAACTGTGAATGCCCGTTTACATTACTTAAAAATGGAGGGGCGAGAGACTTTTAAAAATGCGGTAAATGCAATGTATGCTGCCGCAAAAGAGGCTTTAGACCGCTGCAATCTTGATATCTCCCAGATTAAATGCATTATCCCCCACCAGGCAAACCGAAGAATAATTGAAGCGGTAGGTGAACGCCTCGGCGCAAAAGAAGGACAAATATTTGTAAATCTTCATAAATACGGAAATACATCTGCTGCATCCGTTGCAATAGCGCTTGATGAGGCTGTGGAATCAGGAGTTATAAATCGCGGAGATTTCGTAATGCTTCTTGCATTCGGCGCAGGACTAACGTGGGCAGCGGCGATAATTGAGTGGTAATTTTTCATTAAAAATCTTAATTCTGCATTTGACTTACCTGATTCCTGTGCTAATTTGTTCATTAATAATCTATGAGCGCAGGAAAATTAGATAGGTCGAATGCTTTTGAGCCGGTTGTACTCCATGCGCGTCAGACCCTTCTGTCGCTATCACCGGAAAAAATCCGGGTAGGTAAAAACGGCATCGAATTCCAATCCTCAAAACCAATAAAAGAATATACGGAGATTACGCTTGATATTGAATCTCCGAAAAACGGAAGTCGGGTTCATTGCAATGGCGTTGTTGTATCATGCAAAGGTAACAAACACACTGGTTATAATATAACTGTTTTGTTTACCGGGCTGACACAGGGCGCCGAGATGCAATTGAACCAGATTGCCCGCGTAACAGCCCACTGATTAGCACGCCAACCGGTTTAAACCAGCCAAACTTTTGCGTCTATAACGCAAATTTTTAAGTTATTTTCTCTTAGTTTTTTCATTTTCTTTTTGACTTCTTTTTTCATTGAGCAAAATTTAAATTAGATTAAGATAAGGTTGAATGCAGGGGTTTTTGGTTTTAATAACGCTTTAATTTTTAGAAATCTTATGGAACCTGAATACGAGTTGTTTAATAAAATACTTTCGACAGCAGTAGAAGCAGGGGCATCGGATGTTCATATAAAAGTTGATGCTCCCGTTGTCTTCAGGATAAACCGGCAGTTGATCGCTATCGAATGTCCAACTCCCAATGAGGAATGGATGAATAAAGTAGTTCGCAAAATTGTTCCGCCTCATGCGGTTCAAAGGCTTGAAGAAGATAGGGAAATTGACTTCTCGTATTATTTGCAGGGAATCGGAAGATTCAGGACGAATATCTACCAGCAGCGCGGAACATTTGCTATTGCAATGCGTTATGTAAAAACCAAAGTGCCAAGTTTCGAGTCGCTTGGATTACCGCCTGTTATCAAAAAGATTGCCGAAGAGCCGCGCGGAATCGTATTGGTTGCAGGAACGACAGGATGCGGAAAATCCACCACACTTGCGGCAATGATTGAACATATCAACGAAAACTTTAAAAAACACATTATTACTTTGGAAGACCCAATTGAATACGTTTTCGAGGACAATCAGTCGATTATAGAACAGCGTGAAATTGGGCTTGATACAAAGAGTTTCGCTACCGGTCTAAAGAATATGTTGCGTCAGGACCCTGATGTTATAATGATTGGCGAGATGCGCGATGCCACAAGTTTCCAAGCAGCAATGAGCGCAGCAGATACAGGTCACCTCGTATTATCAACCCTTCACACTACCAATGCAGCGCAGTCCATTGGCCGTATTCTCGACTTCTTCCCATCCGAAGAACGCGAACAGGTGCGGCGTCAGCTTGCCGGAACTTTGTGTGCTGTGATTTGTCAGAGAATGGTTACTACTGTTCAGGGCACAGTAACACCGGCAGTTGAGATCCTGATAAACACGCCGATTGTAAAGAAACTTCTTGAGGAAAACCGCCTCGAAAAGATTTCCGTTGCGATTGAAACCGGTGCGGACGAAGGTATGCAGACATTTAACCAACACCTGTTGCAACTCGTGAAAGAAGGCAAAGTTACGGAGGAAGAGGCATTGACTAAGGCTTCAAACCCGGAAGCACTGAAGATGAACCTGCGAGGTATCTTCCTGAGCGAAGGCGCAAGAATATTGGGTTAATCCGTTACCTCACAGCAAGTGGACATCATATTCAGCTGAATTTAAGTGCAAATAAAAACGGCGGCTTTCTGAGCCGCCGTTTTCGTTTTAAACCGTCACATTTTTATCAGGAGACAATTTCAATTGAAGGCGGATTCTTCAATATGTTGTGAATGCTTGGCATTGGCGGTTTCAATGTTCTGAAGTCGCCAAATGTCATCTTGGAGGCATCAACATAAAGTTGATCCGGACCATACTTGAATTCAGAATTGAGTATTGCATCCCATGTAACTTCTGCTCCGCTATAAGCCGCTTCGCGACCCATAATAGCAGTAAGCGTGCTGTCAGTAACATTCTTTGCCTCGTTCAGTTCTTTGTCATTAATAATTGCCCTGATGAGGTCAACGTGTTCCTGAGTGTATGGGTCGTTGGTATCTAGCTTGAGAGTCGGACGGATTGTTTCGCCATTGTTTACTGTAATTCTGCTGCCCGGATTTGCGCTTCCTTTTGTCCCATGCACCGCCTCGCTGACAGATGACCACGAGCGTTTAATTTGTCCGCAGTAACTGAACATCCGAACGCCGTTCTTATATTCGTATTCAACAGCAAAGTTATCCCAAATCTCACCGCTCTTATTACCCAATTGCTGACGGGCACCCATACCCCAACAACGAACCGGATGGTCATTCCCCATCACCCAGTTACAAACGTCAAGGTTATGGACATGCTGTTCAACGATGTGGTCGCCGGACAACCAGATGTAGTGATACCAGTTGCGAATCTGCCGTTCAAGAACAGTGTCGCCTTTGTCGCCACGATGCCATATCGGACCGCCATTGACCCAGTAAGCGCGCAGGGTGATGATGTCGCCAATTACTCCATCTTGAATCCTCTTAATAAGGTCAATGTAACTCGCCTGATGACGACGTTGAGTTCCTGCGGCAACTTTTAAGCCTTTTTTCTTTGACTCTTCGTATGCCTGATACATTATCCGGCAGCCCGGTCCATCAACTGCAACCGGTTTTTCCATGAAAACGTGTTTGCCCATTTCAACACAGGCTTTAAAGATTGGCGGACGGAATCCTGGCGGTGTTGCTATGATGGCATAGTTGACGCCAGGTTCGCTTAATGCTTTGATATAGCAGTCAAACCCGCTAAAGCACTTGTTTTCAGGAACTCCGTACGCCTGAACACCGCGTCTTGCCTGTTCAGGGAAAAGATCCGCAACAGCAACAATCTTTCCTTCGACGCCGGCAATTTTCGCGGCAGCAAGGAAGTTTTGCCCTGCTCCGCCACCGCGTCCACCCATACCAATCACGACCGCATTAATCGGTCCTTTGGATTGAGCATTCAGAATTGACGGGAAACTAATCGCCATTGCTCCGGCGGCAAGGGTTGCTCCCTTTAAAAAGTTCCTCCGAGAGATTTCGTTTTGTTGTGTATTATTATTTTTCATAGGCTATCGTTCCTATTTTCAGTTTCTATAACTAAAAAACAAGACTTTTTTTAATTTATTTTTATTCACACTTTTTATCATAAAAAGGTAAAATTATTAACACTTTTTATCTTTCGATGAATATGAGCAGAAAAAAAATAACTCTTGGACACTCGCCCGATCCTGATGATGCGTTTATGTTTTACGGGATGGCGTCGGGTAAAGTTGATTGCCGCGGCTATGAATTTGAGCATATCCTGCAGGATATTCAAACCCTGAATGAATGGGCAAAAGAAGGAAGACTTGATATCTCGGCTATTAGTTTCCATGCATATCCTTTCGTGGCAGATAAATACGCCCTGCTTCCTTGTGGCGCAAGTATGGGCGATGGATATGGTCCTATAATAGTATCAAAAAAATATCTCTCGAGAAACGAGATTCTGAAGTCAAAAATTGCTGTCCCGGGTGAATTGACAAGCGCCTTTCTCGCCCTTCAGTTATATCTTGACCGTCCTTCAAGCCAAATTAACTATACAGTTATCCCATTTGACCAAATCTTTGACGCAGTCTTAAAAGACAAAGCCGACGCCGGACTTGTGATTCACGAAGGACAATTAACTTTTGCGCGCGAAGGACTTGTAGTCTGCGAAGACCTCGGCGCATGGTGGAAAAAGCAAAATGACGGTCTGCCGTTGCCACTCGGAGGTAATGTAATTCATAAAAGGATACCACCGGATGAACGGAGAATTATCTCGGGTATTATAAAGGAAAGTATCAAGTTCTCCCTTACTAATCGTCAAGAGGCAGTTAAATACGCCCTTCGGTTCGGACGGGGTCTTGATACGAACCTCGCAGATAGGTTTATCGGGATGTATGTGAATGACTGGACACTTGACTATGGCGAGAAAGGGCGGGAATCTATCCGCCGGTTTCTTAAAAAGGCGGCTGAAAAAGGATTTATCCCAGAATTCAGAGAACTTGAATTTGTAAAATAATAATCCGTCAAGTAGTAGAATCATGAGAAAACTCACGAATTCAGGCTATAGATTTATGAAAGGAATAAAGACTTTAGTATTTTTCGTGGCATTTATCGTTTCTAACTCAGCCTTCAACGTTGATAGTCAGCAAGATGTTGATGTGCCGCCTCAGAAATCTCGTCTGGGAATAAATCTTGCCGGACCAGCAGACTGGAATACCGAGCATCCATTTGTAGATGTGTTCAAACTCTCACGCAAATGGATTAGCCAGAAAAAAGGTGAGGCATGGGGAAAAGGTCCGGAACTCGAACGCGATGAAAACGGCTGGATTAAAAAACTTGAGCCGGATTGCTGGGCGGAAACACCGATTCTAACCGGCGGTCACGCGCCTGTTGGGGATTACGTCTGTTTGTATGATGGGGAAGGCGAAATTGATTTTACTATGAACGCAAAGGTTGTATCCCGCACTCCGGGACGGATTGTTGTGCATATAAATGCTGAAAAAAACGGAACATTCCTCGCAATCAGAAAGGTGAACCCGCAAAATTATATCCGTAATATCCGCGTCATAATGCCCGGCTTCGAAAAAACATATAAGGATGAACCATTCCATCCGGAATTTCTGGCGCGCTGGAAAAATTTCAACACAATCCGGTTTATGGACTGGATGCATACCAACGGGTCAAAGCAAAAGTCATGGAAAGATCGTCCAACGCCGGATTATTGCAATTACACAGAAAAAGGTGTCCCGGTTGAAGTAATGGTCGATTTGTGCAACCGCTTAAACGCAAACGCGTGGTTCTGTATGCCGCATATTGCTGACGATGATTACATCCGTCAATTTGCAACGCTTGTCAAAAAACTACTCAAACCCGGACTGAAAATTTACATTGAATACTCAAACGAGGTCTGGAACTCAATGTTTGAACAAAATCGCTACGCCCAGCAAATGGCAAAGGAACTTGGCATCCCTCCTCTTGAAAGACCATGGGAAGGTGCCGGGAAATATTACGCAAAACGTTCTGTCGAAACATTTAAGATTTGGGAAGACGTCTTCGGTGGGCGGGAACGGCTCGTGCGAGTAATAGCATGGCAAGCTGCAGGTGGAGAATATTGGACTGACAAAATTGTTCTTTCATACAACGACGCATATAAAAATTGCGACGCTCTGGCAATTGCCCCGTATTTCTCAATGAACATAAGTCCAAAGGGCAAAAAAATAAATGCCGAAATGGTTGCAGGCTGGACGGTTGAGCAGGTTCTTGATTATGCAAAGACTAACTCAATTCCCGAATCCGTCGGATGGATGAAGACCCAGAAGAAGGTTGCTGATAAATATAATCTGCGTCTCATCTGCTATGAAGCCGGACAACATTTTGTCGGCGTTGGCGGCGCAGAAAACAATGAACAACTTACAAAATTGCTGATTGCCGCAAATAAACATCCGAAGATGGGTGAACTTTATAAAATCTATCTTGATGCGTGGAAGGATGTCAGCGGCGATTTGATGTGCATATTCTCTTCCGTCGGAACATATACAAAATGGGGAAGCTGGGGATTGCTCGAATCCGCAGACCAGACCAGTTCCCCTAAATATGACGCCGTAATCAGGTGGCTGAAAGAAAATCCGTTAAATAACTAATTTCCCATACAGTAAGGAAAATATCAGATGAAATAAATTTTTCATCTGTTTGAAATCTTCTTATCTGTTATTATTGACGAGAAACTAGACCGGCTTTCATGAAAATTCGCAAAATTAATTAAAGAGATACGCAAATTACAATGCGAATTAGATGAGAAAAAGAAAAATCAACAGGACATTAATCCGTATTAAGCCGTTAAACGATCCTTGTTTTCTGATCGCCTTTGGCAATTTCGCCGATAATCCACGCCTTGAATTTTGTTCTGGCAAGTTTGAGGGCGGCGTCGGCAATTTCTTTTGAAACTATCGCTGTCATACCAATGCCCATATTAAAAACCTGATACATCTCGGCATCTTCGATTTTGCCGTATTTTTGCAGTGCCTGAAAGATAGGCAGAACATCCCATGTTCCTTTTCTTATCACTGCGTCGCAGTTTTTGGGCAGTACACGTGGGATGTTGTCAATAAAACCACCACCGGTGATATGGGCAAACGCTTTAACGTTTATGGCTTCGCGGTTAAATTTTTCTATTAATTTCTGAATTACGGAGAGATAACTTATATGTATTTTCATCAATTCATCGGCAATGGCTCCTGAAAGTTCAGGGATTTTGGACTCCGGCTTGAGTTTCATTTGTTCAAAGAAAATTTTTCGTGCCAGAGAATAGCCGTTTGTATGGAGACCGCTTGATTCAATGCCGATTATAACATCGCCCGGTTTAATATTCTTGCCTGTGAGTATTTTTGATTTTTCAACGACGCCGACGATTGTGCCGGAGACGTCGTATTCACCTTCTTTGTAAAAGCCGGGCATCTGAGCAGTTTCGCCACCAATGAGCGCGCAATTATTTTCCGCGCAGGCTTTTGCAAAGCCGCTTATGAGTTGGTAAAAGACCTGTTCTTCGAGTTTCCCGGTGCCTATGTAATCAAGGAAAAACAATGGCTCGGCTCCGAGCACGGCAATATCGTTTACGCAATGGTTGACGAGGTCCTGACCGACCGTGTCGTGGCGGTTGATTGCGAAGGCAATTTTCAGTTTTGTGCCAACGCCGTCAACGCTTGAGACCAGCACAGGTTCCTTATATTTTTTTGTGTCTAACTGGAACAAGCCACCAAAACCGCCGACCTTGCCCAGAACACCCTTGCGATTTGTAGAGGCAAGAAGTTCCGGCAATTTTGCCTTTGCCTTGTTTGCAAGGTCAATATCTACACCTGCCAGCGCGTATGCTTTCTTTTTCATTTAAAAATACCAGTTTAAAATTACAGGATTAAACAGTTTTTAATCAATTAAATTCTCCATGACGGGCAACAATGCAAAATGCATCAAATCTGCGGTTTTGCATTTTTTTAAATAAAATATCTGAAACAGAGATTTTTAAAACCCCGTCGAGTTAAAACGGATTTTTACCACTATAACCGCTCTCTGCTAATGCGTAATTACCTTAAAAACAGATTAGTGTTTCTTTGGCAATTTGACTTCGATATGCAGTTCTCTCAACTGCTTCTGGTCAACAGTGCCGGGCGAACCGGTCATAAGACAAGTGCCTTTTGCGGTCTTCGGGAAAGCGATTACGTCGCGGATACTTGGCGTACCGCAAAGGATTGCGATTAGCCTGTCAAAACCAAGCGCGATTCCGCCGTGCGGTGGCGCACCATATTTGAATGCCTCAAGCATATACCCGAAACGCGCCTTAACAATTTCCGGTGGTATCTGCAACACCTCTTCAAAAACGATTTTTTGAACGTCAGGCTGATGAATACGGATTGAACCCCCGCCAAGTTCAACGCCGTTGACAACAACATCATAGTGCTGACCACGGACTTTTTTCGGCTCTTTGGTAAGAAGCGGAATATCCTCCGGAACCGGCGCCGTGAACGGATGGTGACTTGAATACCAACGATTGTTTTCCTTGTCAAAACTCAACAATGGAAAGTCCACAACCCATAGGAATTTAAATTCATTGGATGGAATGGAGAGTTTACCAAGCCCTTTCAGCAACTCTGCACAGTAAAGACGGACGCGACCCAGAATCTCACAAGCTTGCAACCACGGACCTGCTGAAAATAGGATAAGGTCGCCTTCCTCAATATTTAGTCGTTTTTGCAACTGCGCCTTTTCCTCTTCGCTAAAGAACTTGGTTAACGGCGAGTTCCACGAACCGTTCTCAACCTTAATCCACGCAACGCCTTTTGCGCCAAACGATTTGCCAATCTCGTTTATTGCGTCCATCTGTCCCTGAGTTGCGCAGGCTAAGCCCTTTGCATTTAGGGCTTTAACAACGCCGCCATCAGACACTATGTTTGCAAAAAGTTTAAAACCGCTTCCTTTAAAGACATCCGTCAGATCCACAAGTTCAAGACCGAAACGCATATCTGGTTTATCAATGCCGAAGCGGTTCATCACTTCCTCATAAGAAATGCGCGGGAATGGAGTCGGGATATCAATATTAAGCGCTACTTTCCAAAGCCGTTTCAAAAGTCCTTCAATCAGGTTGTAGATGTCTTCGCGTTCGATGAAAGACATCTCAATATCAATTTGGGTGAATTCCGGCTGACGGTCTGCGCGCAAATCTTCGTCGCGGTAGCACCTTGCGAGCTGGAAATATTTCTCAATTCCCGCGACCATCAAGATTTGTTTAAACTGCTGAGGCGATTGGGGCAGGGCATAAAACAGTCCCGGATTCAACCTGCTTGGCACGATGAACTCGCGAGCGCCTTCGGGAGTTGACTTGAACAGTGTCGGCGTCTCAACCTCAATAAATCCCTGCTCGTCCATGTATAATCGGGTTTCGGTTGCAATACGGTGGCGTAGCCGAAGGTTCCTCAACATCTCAGGACGCCGCAGGTCGAGATAACGGTATTGAAGCCGCAACTCCTCGCTGACCTGAGAAGCGACCTGCGGATCATCCACAGGGAACGGCAGCACTTCAGCGCGATTCAGCACTTCAAGACGATTAACCACAACTTCAATATCCCCTGTGGCAATCTTTGGATTTGCCGTGCCTTCCGGACGTTTCCTTACTTTTCCACTGGCGGCAATCACACATTCGCTCCTGAGCGAACCCGCGAGTTCAAATACATCTGCCGGTAAAACAGATGGGTCAAATACAAGTTGCGTTCTGCCTTCGCGGTCGCGAATGTCTATAAATATCACCCCGCCGAGGTCGCGACGAGAATGCACCCAACCGCACAGGGTTACTTCCTGCCCGACGTGTTCCAACCGTAACTCGTTACAATGATGTGTTCTCTTCATTTTAAACAACTAAAAATAATTACAACTATTGAGTATTAATTAAAGAAAAATTTATAGAAAATATGGCAAAATTTAATTTAATCAAGGGGCTTTAGATGACATTTTCTTTAAAATTTCAGTAGTTGATACCCCGGGAACACCTGAAAGCACGAGAACTTTCCCGCCGAGTTGTTCCACAAGCCTACGCTCTGGCTGGTTGATAGTATCAATATTGTAATCCCCGCCTTTCACGTAAATATCGGGTTTTACAATTGAGAGAAACCGAAGTGCATCAGTTTCTTTAAAAATATAAACAGCGTCAACACTCTCAAGAGCGGCAACAAGACAAGCGCGGTTAATTTCATTATTTATCGGACGCGAAGGACCTTTGATAGCACGGACCGAATCGTCGCCGTTGACTCCGACAATCAGGACGTCCCCCTGTGCCTTTGCAGCTTCAAGGTATGTGGCATGTCCAATATGGAGAATATCGAAACATCCATTGGTCGCCACAATTTTTTTACCCTCTGCGCGTTTTTGCCGACACCATTCAACCAGTTGGTTTTCATCCAGTAGCTTATCGCGAAATCCCATACAGTAGATTATATGTGACATAAACAGGTTTTAAAAGGACTACCTCATGGAAAACTCTCCGGGGTGAATCATTACGCCCATTTTCGGGAAAGTAGAATTTTCTATGCCGGGGGTTGTGATTGCGCAGTTGCTGGTGGATTCTCCATCGTAATTTTTTTGCCCGGGGCGTCAGTTTGTTTTTCTTTTGGTTTAAAGTGGGACTCTATGCATTCAACAATCAGTTCGATTGGCGCCGGTTTGGCGATGAAGTAAAGACCACCGCGGTTTATACCTTTATCGCCCGTCTCGCGACGAGTAACTGTGGCAGTTAAGAAAATAATGGGAATGTGTTTAAAGTTTGGGTCGGATTGAATCCTGGCTGCAACAGCGCCTCCATCTGCGTCAGGCATCAGTACATCAAGCAATATCACATCCGGCTTAAATTCTTTCAGAACGGCTGGCACGCGTCGCCCTTTATTTTCTTCACGCACCTCATATAAGCCTGTTTTTTCAAGGCTTAACCTTAGGTTGCGTGTGAACGCCACTTCATCATCGACTATTAATACGCGTTTCTTTTCCATAAATTTAAACAACTACGTTACTTCTTATAATTTGCCCTGAAAGTCAGCCTTGCCAGTACACCGCCGGACGGGCGGTTCATTATCTGGATTTCGCCACCGTGCATTTCCATTATCTTTTTTGCGACTGCAAGACCAAGTCCTGTGCCTTTTGACGATTTTTTTGATGTGCAAAAAGGTTCAAATAACCGCGCCATGATTTCCTTTGGAATTCCGGTGCCAGTGTCCTCGACTTCTGCTATTACGACAGTTTCTCCAACCTCGAATCTTCTTAATCCCCACATTTGGGTTTCATCTGGGGCTTCATCTGGAGAAATTGTTCGGGAATATGTTCTCACCGTAAGCGTCCCGCCATTTGGCATTGCATGCATTGAGTTTAGGAACAGATTTACAAAGACTTGTTCAATCCTTGTCCTGTCGGCAAGTACTTCCGGTAATGATTGCGATAGATTTTTTACAAGCGTTATTTTGTTTCTGTTAAAGTCATGTCTGAGCAGATTCAGGGCTGTTTCCACGATTGCATTGAGATTTTCCGGGTGGAGTCCTATTTCCTGTGATGCGGCAAAGTCAAGCATCCCACGCACAACACCATCGGCGCGCGCAAGCGCCTCCCTCATATCCTGAATTACAGTGGCAATTGTTTCATCTTTCATAATTTCAGTCTGACGAAGGTAATCAATCCCGGATTGTATTATTGCCAGCGGATTTTTGACCTCGTGGGCTACACCAGCAGCAAGCCGACCGACACTCTCCATTTTTTCCGCCTGTATCAGCAGGCTTTGCGCCGCTTTCAGTTCCTCGTGCGATTTTTCAAGTTCATTCAGCGCCTTGGTTAATTCCTGTTTCCTTTTCTCAAGTTCCTGATTTGCCTCAATTAATTTGTCCTTAGCGATTTTTTGCTCGGTAATATCCCAGAAAATTCCCTGAATCCCGATTATTTTGCCATCAGCATCTCTTATTGGCGTTTTGCAAACCTGAACATACATCTTGCTACCGCCGGGAGGCTGATTTTCCTCGATGGTCTCAAATGTTTTCCCTGTTCTGATGACCAGAAGGTCATCGTTTTTGTATTTGTTTGCAAGTTCGGGCGGATAAAAATCAAAGTCGGTTTTACCGACAAGTTCTTCAAGTTTAACGCCAAGCGACTGACAGAACCGTTTGTTTGCAAAGGTGAATCTCCCGTTAAGGTCTTTGCGGAATATATTCTGCGGCAGCGTTTCAACCAGCGAATGATAAAATGCCTCCGATGCCCGGAGTTTTTCTTCAGCGTTTTTCTGCGCAGTTACATTCCGTGCAATTACTGCTACCCCCCACTTTCCCTTACCATCTCCACGCGGAACGGGAATAACCGTTAGTGTAAGTTTTAGAAGTTCACCATCAGACCTTAAATATTCGTAATCAAAAGTTTGGGTTTCATCGCAATTTTTAATCGCCTTCCGCAAAAAGCCGTTTTCGGATTTTTCATCTCTGTCCAGAATTGTTTCCAGATTCTGTCCGACTGCTTCTGATTCAGTGAGTCCGAAAATCTTTTCAGCCGCTTTGTTCCAATAGCGGATTTTCCCTTCTTTATCAGCGCCGATTATTGCATTGACTGCGCCATGAAAAATCGCCCGGTAAAAATTTAAATCGCAGAATTCATCCTCGGAAATAACAACCTCGTGCATTTTTCCACCGGTTTTAGAATCAGAAATATCAAGACACCCAGGGGTCTTCTTCCGAAGGGATGATTTTGTTACTCTCTGTCGGTTCTGTGTTTTGCGTGATTCTGACATTGTGTTCTACATAAATATAACACAAACCGGGTTAATTCACTAAATCTGATATCTAATTTTTAAAAATTCCAGAAACACCTATTGTTGAACTTCTATGGGATATATTTTTTCCAGCTTTTGAATGAGAAATGATTTACGGTCTCCAAAAATATTTTTTTAATTTGAATCATCTTGTTTTTATGATTTTATGGGTTTAGATTTAAGTATGAAAAGCAATGTAGTCGCAGTACAAGTGCGGGGGTTACTGCCATCAGGTGGCGGGGTTGCGATATTTTTAGGCAACGAGGAAAAGGTTTTCGTTGTTCAGGTCGAGCAGGGAATCGGGATGATGATTAGTATGTTGTTACGTAATGTCCCCCGTGAACGACCCTTGACCCACGACTTGCTTGCCAATATTTTCAAGGGCTTCGGTATTACTGTGGAGGATGTTGTCATTACCGAACTCCGGAATTCTGTATATTATGCCCGATTATTCCTGAAACAGGAAAACGAATTAGGAACAAAAGTGGTCGAGATTGATGCCCGCCCGAGTGACTGCATTGCTATTGCAATAGCCCATAAAAAACCAATCTATGTGACAAAAACCTTGTTCGAACAGGTAGAAGATATGTCTGCATTCCTGAACCAGATTGAAAAAGGAGAACAGGAGGATGAAGATGAACAAATGTGAGTGGAGGTCGTAGTTCCGAGAAAGCAGTTTTTAAAAATTCAGTATCTCTTTAATTATCAATAAATTCCGCAAATTAATTTAATCAGTCTTTCTGTAAAAATAGTCCTGTTTTTAAAAATTCTGGGCTGGACAATAGTTCTAATAGTCTGTGGTTCAGTTATTTGTATCAAACTTTCCAAAATGACGGGCAAAGACCGGAAGCACAATCAGTGTTAAAACAGTAGAAGTTAACAACCCGCCAAGTATAACTATAGCCATAGGACCTTCAATTTCCCTTCCTGCCTCTCCTGTGCCAAGGGCAAGAGGCAAAAGACCAAGACCTGTTACAAGGGCTGTCATTGTTACTGGCACAAGTCGTTCGGTTGCGCCTTTTATGACTGCTTCATCACCCCATTTGAAATTTTCCTTTTTCACAATATGCTCGAAATGCGAGATGAGCATGATGGTGTTCCTTGTGGAAAGTCCGAAAAGTGTAACAAAACCGACGAGTGTGCCAATCGAGAGTGTTCCGCCTGTGGCAAATACGGCAAGCACCCCGCCGATGAGGGCAAATGGCAGATTTATCACCACAAGTCCCAGATTACGCCAGTTCTTAAACACGACGTAAAGCAACAGCAAAATGAATGCCCCTGCCAGACTTGAATGGACTAAGAGGTCTTGTTTGGTTTCGGCACGAGCCTCTGCCGCTCCAGCAAAGACAATGTGAATGTTTTCCGATGATTTAGTTAAATCCATTATTTTTTCTTTTGCTTCTTTAGAAAAAGAAACGATATCCCTTCCCTGAATATTACATGTAACCTGGATGAGCCGCCGTGCCCCCTCGTGACTGATGGTATGACGGTCTGATACTTGTTTTATCTCTGCCAGTTCGGATAATGGAACTATAACTCCCTGACTGTTTCTGACCAAAAGATTTTTTATATTCTCCGGATGCCGGCGTTCAGATTCATGCAGAATTACCGAAACATCTATAATCCTTGTCTGGTGATAGACCTGACCGACCTCCGCCCCTTCGTAACAGGCGCTTATTGCATCAAGCACCTCAGCAGAGGTAAAATTCCAGTAGGCAAGTTTTTCCGGGATTAATTTAATTAAAACTTCAGGAATTGAACCGCTTATGTCTCTTTGAACATCGACGGCACCGGGAATTTTTGATAAAATTTCCTCTATCTCCATGCCTTTTTGATCAATCAAATCAAGGTCGTCTCCGAAAACTTTCACAACAAACTCTGCAGTGGCTCCGGAAAGTGTCTCTTCCATTCTCTCCACAAGAAAAGGCATGACTTTAAAACTTACTCCCGGGTATTTTGAAAGAACATCTTTCATCTTCATCACAATTTGTTCCTCTTCTTCGCCTTCGCAGCGTTCAAGGTCAACATGGATTTCACTGTAATGCGGTCCGAAGGGGTCTTCGCCCATTTCTGCCCTGCCAGCCTGCTGACTTACAGCGCGGATTCCCGGTATTTTTTTCAAATCGTCGGTTAAAAGTTTTCCAATCCTCAACGATTCTTCCAGAGAAGTTCCCGGCACTGCCGACATGTGGATAAAATAATGTCCTTCTCTGAATTCAGGGAGAAATTCGCCTTCAAAATAGCGTGTTGTTATTAACGCTGCAGCTGTTATAAGAAGAATAAAAAAGGCAAGTATCCATTTGTATGGCATTAAAAAACTCAAGATACGGCTATGAACTGCTTTTACCCACCGAATGTAAAATGGTTCCGAAAGCGCCTTTGAACCATGTATGAGTAATAGACATAATGCAGGAGTAACAGTCAAAGCAACAACCAGAGACGCCAGCGTTGCAAGTATAAACGCTACTGCCAGAGGCGCGAACAATTTACCCTGAATTCCGCCCATCGATAATACAGGCAAAAAAACAATTGCCACAATAAATGTGGCAAACACTATTGCATGTCTTACCTCAAGCGAGGCGTCAACAATAACATCAAACCAAGGTCTCGGCGATGGAAGGCGCTGGTTTTCACGTAGGCGTCTGACAATATTTTCGAGGTCGATTATTGCGTCGTCAACCACTACCCCGATGGCAATAGCAAATCCGCCGAGTGTGAAGGTATTTATAGTTACTCCAAAAAAATCAAGGACTATGACTGCTGCAAGCAGGGAAAGGGGAATTGCCACAAAAGAGATAAGCGCAGTGCGAAATTTTAGTAAAAACAGAAACAAAACCACAGCAACAAGAATTGCGCCTAATAAAAGTGAATCTCTGATTCCTTCGAGGGCAGCTTCGATAAATTTCGCAGGTCTGAACAAATTTCTATGCAGTATAATCCCTTTTCCTGCGATTTCTCCGGAGATAGCGTCAAGTGCAGATTCAACTTTTCTTGTAACCTCCAATGTATTGACGCCTAACTGGCTTGACACCAGCATAATCACCCCTCTGTTCCCTTCTATTAGCGCATCTCCGAATTTAGGTTCGGCGCCCCAGGATACCTCTACCACATCGCCAAGCAATAACCTTTGACCATTCGGAAGAATTACCGGCGTTTTAGCCAATTCTTCCGGTGTTGTGGATTGCGCTTCTGCCCTGACAATTACCCGCTGGTTATCGTTCTCTATGAATCCAGCGCCTTTAATTCCAATACCCTGACGGGCTGCATTAATAATGTCGTTAATCGAAAGATTATATTTAAGAAGGTAATCAGACCTGATTTTTACCTGAAGTTGCTGGACTTCGCCGCCGAAAATATCAACTTTGGCAACGCCGGGTATTGCCATAATATATGGGCGAAGACGCCATTCAGCATAACTGCGCAACTCCATAAGCGAGATATTTGTAGAAACAAGACCTATTGAAAGTATTGAACAGGTTGAACCAAGTATTGGTCCCATTCTCGGCGCTTTAACACTATTTGGAAGCTTAGTGCTTGCTTCGACAAGCCGCTCAGCTACAGTCTGGCGAGCCTGAAAAAGGTCTGTATTTTCCTTGAAAATAATTGTAACGACCGATAGCCCCTGAATAGATTGAGAACGGATGGCATCCATTCCGGGTAGTCCTCCCAATGCAGTTTCAATCGGGATTGTAACAAGTTGTTCCACCTCAAGCGGAGATAAGCCGGGCGCCTCTGTCTGGATTACAACCTGCGGAGGAGCAAATTCAGGAAAGACATCAAGTTTTACCTTAAATGTTTTATAAATACCGTAAACAATAACCAACAGGGCAAGAGCCACAATTAAATTTTTGTATCTTAGAGAAAACTGGACAATAGATTTCAACATAAATCCTCTCCCCTGCTATTCAACAAGCCTTATCTGTGATTTCAGTTCCTCGGACAACAACATCTGAGCGCCTTTTACGACAATTAAATCATCAGGTTTTACCGCGTCTTTTACAATCCATCCGCCTTCGACGGGAAAATCTGGCTTAACAGAAAATCTCAGAAACTCTTCATTGTTTGATTTTTTATAAACCCATAACGCGCCTGCAACCCGGACAATCGCGGATTCCGGAACAAATATGCCTTTTATTTTAGTGCCCCGGTTAAACACGGCTTTCACTTTCATCCCGACAGGAAGCGAACCGCCTTTCACCAGATAGATAAATGATTGTGTTATGTTTCCGGATTCTGTGACTTTCGGTATAGCAAAATATTCTGCGTCGTAGGAAATCTTATCGTCATTGACCAGCGTTATCTTTACGGAAGCAGGCGGAGTCTCAAGCGTCTGACCGGGGAGTAAGTCCACACGGATTAAACTCTGTTTATGGTCGATAAAGGGTCTTAGAAAAGATTCAATGTCATTTTTCGCGGTAATCTCTTCCCCCCATTGAATGGCAATTTTGTCCAGAATACCTTTAATTGTCTCTTCCTGTTTTCTGACTTCCGCTTCCGCAATCTCGACATTTTTTAGTGGGGCGTTCTTTCCTGTCTCGTATAAAGTCTTTACCCTTGCAAACTCGCGTTTTGCCAGTTCAAGATTTATATGCGCAGTTTTTAATTCCGTTAAATATCCGACAAGAGGCGAGACATCCAAAACAATACCAAATGCGTAAAACTGAGGTTCTTTAACAATCTCGGACAGATTTGTTGCCTGAATTCCGAATTTTTTCTGCTCATCTTCGGTAAGTTTTATAATCGTCTGACCGGCTGAATTTGTTGTTACAAATTGTTTGGATTCGACTGGTTTTTCTTCGGAACCTTCGGCTGATTTTTCCGCCCTGGCTAATTTATACAATTGAAATAACCCGTATGCGCCAAATCCTATCAGCGCCAGACCAATTAATATTAAAATTAGTTTTTTCATATTGATACTTCATTTTATGTTAAGCGAATTTAACGGACGATAAAAGGCAGATTCTAAACGGGCAACGGCTTTTTCCCAGTTTATATATGCCTCTATTAATGGCTTTTCTATGGATAGGAGATCAACTCTTGCATTTTCAAGAGCGACAGAATCAACTTCACCAGCCTTTAGCTGAGCTTCAAGGTCTTGCAGGTGTTTTTCTTTGATTTTCTGGAGAACATGGAATCGTCTTAACTCATCGAGCGCTGTCTTTGCCATGGCAACAGCCGCTTCCATTTCCGATATAGCTTTTATCTGAATTTCATTAAATTTAGCCGCCGCAAGATTCCGGTTTGCAAGCGCTTCTGCAATAGGTCCCTGATTCCGATTAAATATAGGGAGTTCGATCGTTAATCCCAGTTTCCATTTATGTTCTCCCTGATCAAATTCATAGCCAGGACCGATTACAATATCAGGATATTGTTTTGCAATTTCGAGCTGAAGCGAGGCTTGCGCAGCTTCATATTCATATAATTGCGCAAGAATGTCCGGCCTTGTTTTCAAGGCTAATTCCATTGCGTCTGTGGATAAAAAATAATCCAAAAGATTAGTGTTATAGTTAAAATTCAAAGCCATTTTTATGTTTCTAAGGGTCTCCAAAGGGACTCCGATGGCGGAGGCAAGTTGTGGCAGTGACTCGTTGTATTGCTTTATTGCAGAACTTAATTCACTCTGTGCGTTTGCAATTGCAATGACGGTCGGCGTTACATCTGTGGCTTTTATTTCTCCCGCATCGAGTTTAACTTCCATCGAATTTTTTATTTTTTCGAGCGCTGCTATCTGACTTTGCAATATATTGCTTCTACTTTGCGCAGATATAAGTTCAATCCACGCGCTGCGAATATTTGATCTTACCTCCCACGCTGCCGAAGTGTAATTTAATTTCGCTACTTCTAACCGATTCGTGGCAACCGCAATTCTTAATTTGCGTTTGTTCGCAGTCTCTATGGGAATTTCAATATCCAATGCAGGTAACCACGGATTCACACCCTGCTGTCCTAAAGATGTGCTATTTATTGCCCCCAGAGGACTGATTGTTGGATTTGGTCGCGCGCCAGCCGTTATTATGGCGCTTTCCGCAGATTTTATAGACAAACGGGCGGTTTCAATCGCCGGATTGTAAAACAAACCCGCAAGCGCAAGATACTCAAAATCCCATTCCTTAATCGGCCATGCAATATTAGTTCTTCCGGTCTGTTTCTCTATAAATTCTTTTAGTTCAATTGAATCAAGACTGCGAGCATAGAAATCTTTATGCAATTTTGCGGGATTAAGTTCAGCCCTTTGAAATCTCACGCAACCTGCTACTATCAAAACAGTTGCCCCGAATATCAAAATATTTATTAACTTTAATAAAGGTCTCATAAAAACAACTTATGCGAATATATCCTGATTATTTATCTCGTAAAGTTCATACTTAACGGACGTCTGTGTAATAATTAGATTAATAACCTTTTAGTTTTTTTCTCAATAATTGACTTTTTATTATTTAAGTAACAAAATCTGTTAAACAATAATAACAGGAATGCCGGCTTATGGAAATAACAAGAAGAAACTTCATTAAATTCAGCGCGACTTCCGCAATTACACTCACAACTTTGAATATTATTGGTGCGGAATCTCCTGCTAAAAAATACAAGACCGCACTCATTGGATGCGGCTGGTGGGGGAATAATATTCTTGGCGAGGCAATGGCAAGCGGAGAGTGTTCAATCGTGGGTCTCTGCGATGTGGATGGACGTTTTCTGAACAGGACACTTGAAAGAGTCAAAAAAGAGAGTGGAGATGAACCACGCATTTACAAAGATTACCGTGAACTTCTCCAAAAAGAAAAACCAGAAATCTGCATAATTGCCACGCCAGACCATTGGCATCCGCTTCAGACAATTGATGCAGTGAAGGCAGGCGCTCACGTTTATGTGGAAAAACCAATTAGCCACACCATAAAAGAAGGACAGGCAATGGTAAAAGCCGCTCGAGCAGCAAACCGTGTCGTTCAGGTTGGGACTCACCGCAGGGTTTCGCCACATAATGTAAGCGGACGCGAATTTATTAAATCAGGAAAGGTAGGAAAAATCGGGATGATTCGCGCGTTTGTGCATTATGGTGGGGGTCCGGAAAAACCGCGCAAAAATATCGAACCTCCTAAAGAACTCGATTGGGATATGTGGTGCGGACCAGCCCCTTTGCGTCCATTCAACGGGGATCCAAACAATCCATGGAGCGGCGGAATCCATCCCCGCGGTTTTAGAAATTACCTCGACTATGCCAACGGAACGCTCGGCGACTGGGGAATTCACTGGATGGACCAAATCCTTTGGATAATGGAAGAAAAGTATCCGAAGATAGTCTATTCAACCGGTGGCAGACCAATTAAAGGTCCGCCTGTTCTCACAAAGGAAGAACAGACAAGCGATGCGCCTGATCATCAGGTTGCGGTTTTCCATTTTGAAAACTTTACCGTTACATGGGAACATCGACAGTTTGCCGGAAACAATGCAGAAAAGGGCGAGAACGTCGGTTGCTATTTCTACGGAGAACGTGGCACCTTCCACATGGGTTGGAAAGATGGCTGGAAATTTTATCCGGTTAATCCAAAAGACCCTGTCATTCAAGAACCGGCTAAACTCCATCAGCCTGATGATCAGAACATTAAAGAACTTTGGGCGGACTTCCTCGATGCGATTAAAACCGGAAGAAAACCGGTTGCGGACATTCAGGAAATTCATTACTCCACAAATATGTCCCTGCTTGGTATGCTTTCATACAAACTCGGCAGAAGCATCCGCTGGGATGGAGAAAAAGAAGAATGCATAGGCGACCCTGAAGCTAATAAACTCTTATCCAGACAATACCGTGGAAATTGGGTGTATCCGACTTGATTACAGCAATTTATCAGTTAATCAGGCAAATGGTTTTTTGACGCTGTTTTAATATTAATGGATATTTATTAATTTTTACCACCAGAAGACTGGAATACATAATGCTCTGATAATCAAATAGTTATTTCCAGTTGTTAATATATAATATTGACAATTAGGGGTTTTAGTCGGATTCTTGAATTATAAATGCGGTTTTTTTGTCCGCAGTAACAGATTGAATTCTATGAATATCGTAATTCAAAAGCTCTATAAATTGCAGCAGATTGAAATGGGGCCTAACCCTGAAACTCCGGAAAACCAGGAGATAATTAAAAAATTGCGGGAAGAAATTCCTATACAAATTATAGGACATTATGACCGTTTAAGGGCAAGAGGTAAGGAAGGTGTGGCGAGGGTTCGTAATGGCGTCTGTATGGGATGTAGGATGAAACTGACTGTCGCAGATTATCATGCAGTAAAAAGCGGCGATGATATTTCAGTCTGCCAGACTTGCGCAAGATACCTTATTTACCTTCCTGAAGACGAGGAAGAAAACCAATCGGCTATTCCTGCGCCGGAACCCATAAAGCAGACCAAATCGGTTACTCCTGCGCCAGAATCTATAAAGCAAAACAAACCGGCTGTTCTCGCTGAACCTCTTGCCACTGATGCTTCGCCTAAAAAACGCGTAAGAAAGACAAAGGTAGCAAAAAGAAAGAAGCCGGTTAAATAGTAAGTCCCTCGCAGAATAATGCCAGTTAAACACAAACAATCATCCGAAGGTTCGTTATCAGGAAAAATGACCTTCGGAAAGAGGCTTTTTATTTGTTCATTTTTTTGCCTTATTGCGATCCAGCAGGTTTTTGCAGCCTCAAAGTTTAACCCGGATAAGCTAAAAGAGATAAAGACAGCTTTAAGCAATGCAGTTCAAAACGGACAATTGCCAGGCGCTATCATTTATGTTTGGCATCGCGACGAGGTATTTAAATATGTTTATGGATACCGTTCGTTAGTGCCTGATAAAGAGGAGCTAAAAGAAGATACTATCTTTGATCTTGCCTCTCTTACAAAAGTAATCGCCACAGCGCCGTCTGTGATGATTCTTCTGGAACGAGGAAAACTTAATCCAGATTCACCTGTTAAGACCTATATTCCCGAATTTGATGGCGAAGGCAGGGAGCAAATTACTGTTCGTCATTTATTAACCCACACTTCTGGACTCCGCGCCGGAATCAGTCCAAATCCTCCATGGTCAGGATATGACTACGGAATAAAACTTGCTTGCTCGGAAAAGCCACGGACAAAGCCCGGCACAAATTTCCTTTACAGCGATATAAATTACATTCTCCTCGGCGAAATTGTCCGCAGGGTTTCCGGAATGCCATTGGATAAATTTGCTGAAAAAGAAATATTTAAGCCGTTAAAGATGAATGATACGGGTTTCCTTCCCCCTGACGAAAAAATAAGACGAATAGCACCAACTCAAATTGTCGGAGATAAACCTTTGCGTGGGGTTGTTCATGACCCTGTGGCAAGAAACATGGGCGGCGTTGCCGGACACGCTGGTCTGTTCTCGACAGTAAACGATCTTGCCAGATATGCAAAAATGATTCTGAACTATGGCGAACTTGATGGCGTTCGGATAATGAATCCGGAAACTGTCAGGGCGATGATTTCTGTTCAGACACCTGCTGAAATGAACGTAAAACGCGGTTTCGGATGGGATATCGACTCCGGATACAGCAAACCGCGCGGACAATTATTCCCGATTGGTTCTTTTGGACACACAGGATTTACAGGCACTGCAATCTGGATTGACCCGTTTTCAGAAACATTCTGGATTTTTCTATCAAATCGTGTTCATCCTGATGGAAAAGGAAGTGTCCTCTCGCTCCAGACAATGCTCGGCACCCTGATTGCGGGGTCTCTCCGCGATTTTGATTTTATTGGTTTCAATAATCAGAGAAATCAGACAGCAGGGGGTATTTTACCGGGGCTAAATGCAGATTCAGAGAAACAAAAACCACAGCCGGCAGAAATTAATGTTCTTAATGGCATTGACGTCCTCGTTAAAAACAACTACACGCCATTGAAAAAATTAAGAATCGGTCTTATTACAAATCACACCGGACACGACAAAAACCGTAATTCCACAATCGACCTTCTCCGTAAAAATCCTGAGATAACACTACGAGCCATTTTTACACCTGAACATGGTTTAAGCGGGAATTTGGATGAACAAGTAGCAGACAGCAAATTACCGGGTTCGGATATTCCTGTTTACAGTCTTTATGGAGAGAGAAAATCGCCTACTCCAGAACAGTTAAAAGACCTTGACGCTCTTGTTTTTGACATTCAGGACATTGGTTGCCGATTCTACACTTATATATCCACATTAAAACTTTGCATGACTGCTGCGGCAAAAAGCAGGTTAAAATTCATTGTTCTCGACAGGGTAAATCCTATAAACGGACGTGACGTTGAGGGTCCGGTTTATAAAGGCGATTTTAGTTTTATTGCATGCCACAGGTTACCGCTACGGCATGGGATGACTGTCGGTGAACTGGCATGGATGTTTAACGAGGAAGACAAAATTGGCGCCAACCTTATTGTGATACCTGTTTCCGGTTGGAAGCGAGAATACTGGTTCGATGAAACCGGTCTTCCGTGGACGAATCCCTCACCAAACATGCGTAGCCTGCGAGCAGCGATTTTGTATCCGGGAATCGGTCTTCTTGAAAGCGCAATTTCTGTCGGTCGCGGCACTGATACGCCGTTCGAAGTCATTGGGGCGCCATATATTAATGAACTCGATTTCGCCGCAGAACTGAACAAATCAGATCTGGCTGGAGTCAGGTTTATACCTGTTCAATTTACCCCCACATACAGCACATTTAAAAACACGCTATGCAAGGGAGTTTCGATATTTATCACCGACCGTGAGAAAATATCGGCAGTCGATGTAGGATTCACAATAACGATATTGCTCCAAAAGATGTATCCCCAGAATTTTGATTTGCGGAAAGTGAATGCGCTCCTTAAGGACGATAAATTAGTTGAAGCAATCCGCAATGGAAAGCCTCTGAGTGAAATTAAAAAACTCTGGGAAAACGACCTTAACGAATTCAGACAAAGAAGAGAAAAATACCTGATTTATAAATAATCAAAAATCGTTATTATTTCAGGAAATCTACCTTTGCGCTTAATTCAGGGATTAGAAATTTATCTGGTTTTAAGACCTGAACTTTTACTTGAAGCGTACCTTTCTGGCGATTTGCTTCGGGAGCAATTTCAGCAACATAACCATCGTAAACCTTATCAGGATATGCCTCAGGTGATATTTTGCACTTCTGATTAAGATAAACTTTTGCAAGGTCTGCCTCATTGAGGTCAATTTCGATTTGAAGGTCGTTTAAATCTGCAAGGGCAACGATTGCCGTGCTTGGTCCGCGTGTTCCACCAAAACTCTGTGGCGTCACAAGTTCGTTTGCGTCCACAAGTTTTTCGAGAACAACTCCGTTTATAGGCGAACGGATAATTGTCCAGTCAAGATATGTTTTTATGAGTTCAATCTGTTTTTCGACCTCTTTTACGGCCGCTTTTGCTGCAGCAAGCTGAAGCCGGGCGTCATCCTCGAATTTCTGAATTTCTGCGCCAGCAAGGACGAGCCTATGTGTGCGGTCGTAATCAATCTGCGCCTTCTCGAGGGTGATTTTTGCCGATTCAAGTCTTGCCTCTGCCTCTTTTAATTTTGCGACATACTCGGAGTCATCAAGAAGGACAATAACTTGTCCATTCGTAACATAATCTCCTTTTTTAACTCCAATCCATTTTACAAGACCAAGAAAACGCGGACTTAATTCAATTCGTTCTCTTGCAATTATGTATCCGCTTACTGTCAGAACAGATTCATATCCGTTTGTGGCGCTGTTTATAGAGGTAATCGCCGGATTTGTGATGCTCATGGCAACTGAGTTTGTTTTTGAAGCCAGCGTTTTGAGCCCTTTCAGATTAATGCGGATTGAATCCGATTCACGCGGAATTGCATAATAAATAACAATACCGGTAATAACGATTGCCACAGCGAATATGAACCCGACAAATCGTCCCGACCGTTTCTTTTGCGTTTTATCTATTTTTAATTTCTGGATTTTATCCTCGTTCATCTAATTGCTCCCGGATTAATAATTATACCGATTTTAAAGCGCTGATTACAGGAAGTCTTGCTGCTCGCATTGCTGGCAACAAACTCCCCAAAATCCCGACAATTATTGCAAAAATCATTCCCCTTACAAGCAATCCCGGTGTTAACCGGAATTGAAATACAACCTCGCTGAAAGTATCGAAACTGACTGTTCCCGTTGAATACCCGTGGAGTGGCAAGGCGAGCAGACATCCGAAAATACCACCGATAAACGCAAGGAACGCACCTTCAATAACAAAAGCGAGCATGATTGTCCTTCTGCGCCACCCAAGAACCCGTAGGGTGCCAATCTCCCTTACACGGGCACCTACACTTGCGTACATTGTGTTCATTGCCGCAAAAATAGCGCCAATTGACATAGCCGTGGCAAGAAAATTTCCAAGTATTTTTATCGGCACCGCTGTTTTCGTCTGTGAGGCATAATATTCAGTCTCTCTTATTGCCCTTAACGGGAGTCTTTTATCCGATTCAATCCTGTTAGTGAATGCGCCGATACTTTGTTCGTCAAGCATTCGGGCAATAACACTTGAATAATTTTCGCGGTCGAAAATTGCCCGTGCCTCGTCAACATCCATCCATACTTCTGAATCGAACGCGCTGTATTGTCCATCCATCCATCCCACCACTTTAAGCGTTGCGCCTGCCGTTTTGAAAGAACTGCCGATATCAAAGTTTGCAAATCTTGAAGCCAGTTTCTGGCTGACGACTACTTCCCTATGTCCCGGAACAAACCATCTTCCGGCAACAAGGTTAACCTGAGGTCTGAGAGAAATCCCCGCCGGAGAAACCCCTCGAACAAGAACATGCGCCTCGCCGTCTCCATTTTTACGGGGCAGGTTTATCAGAACAACCACTTCGGATGAGACCAGCGGATTTCCGTTCTTGTCGCGCGCAATCTGTGGAAGATATTTTATGAAACGGAACTGTTCGCGGGTGATCTGGCTGCTGGACTCGGCTGTTGAACCTTTTCTTACTATGACGACATTCAGGGGATAACCAGTGTTTCTGCTCGATTTTTCAAGTCCGATGGCAAGCGCCTGTAAAAGCACATAAACCGCAACCACGAGGGCAATTCCGGCAATTGTCGCTGCTGTTGCGCGCCAACGTATAAACAGGTTTCTTACATTGTATTTGAGCGGCAATCCCATGGTTAATCGATCGATTTAATTCCTTCCACAACACTCATCTTTGCTACCGCAATTGCCGGCGCGATTGCGGAGAAAACGCCCAGCATAATTGCCACAAGAAAACTCCGCGCAACTATTCTGGGCGTAACCTCAAATGTAATAAAAATTCCGTGTGTGGCATACTTCATAATTTCTGTATGGCTGAAAACAAGCCATGCCCCGCCCACACCAAGCACAGCGCCAGCCATGGCAAGTCCGAGACTCTCGGCAAATATCAGCGCGAAAAGTTCGCGTTGTTTAAACCCCAGAGCTTTGAGAACTGCAAGTTCTCTGAACCTCTCCCTTATTGCCATGCTCATCGTGCTTGCGGAAACAAGGATAAGGGTAAAAATGACCACCGAGCAAATCGAGTGGATGAGAACTTTAATATCTCCCCACATCGACACAAAGCTCAACTGGAACGCGCGTTCGGTTTCTGCCTTTACTTCGGCGCTCGTGTTCGCAAACGTTTTATTAATTGTTTCGATAACCCTTGGCATATCCTGGACAGAACGGACTTTCACCCACCACATACCAACCGTACCCGGGTTGCCAAGCATTTCATCGAGATACTTGTGATGGAACAGAACGTTTCTGTCGTCAATTGTCCCTGAGTATATCCCGGCAACCTTTAACTCAATATCAATCGGAAAGACGGTGCTGGTCAAAAGCATTTTATCGCCAACTTTTATGTTGTATTTTTCGGCAGTAATTCTTCCTACTATGCATGAACGCATGTCCGACAAAAATGCTTTATATTCTTCATCGGAAAGATTCAGCTCCGCCCATGTCTGACGCAACGTCGATACATCCATTGCAAATTGAGCAAATGAAAGGCTCTCTTCATTTTTATATTTACCCCCGAACCACGTGAATGGAGTCACTGCAACAACACCGGGAATTCTCTCTATAATTGGTCTCTGCCTTGCGGGGAGAAAATTAGCAATTGAAATCTTGTTCCTCACAGCTATCCGAAGTGCAGATTCAACCTCCTCGGGCGGCACAGTAAGTTCACGAAGTGTAACAAGCAGCATCACAAGGAGAAACAGGCTTGCAGCGACACTTAACACGGACAGAATTGCCCGCCGCTTGTTACGTAACGCATTGTGCAGGATGAATCCCCCGATTGTCATACCACTAAAATTCCCACATATTACATATAACCCGAATTTCTTTTACCACATCTAACTGTCATTAAAAAAATTACCGAAATACTCTAACTTATGGTGTGATATTTAGCAAACAAACAGAGGGTCCCCCGAAGATATAGTATCTTTATTAAATCTGTTAACAAACAGAGTTTTTGCGCTGAATTAAAGAGACGGCATTTTTGTCATATTGTTATAAACTATAGATTTAGTGACTTGGCGTTACGACTAAGACCTGCTCGAGGGTTGTGATTCCCTCTCTTGCCTTATCGAGCGCAACCATTCGTAGGGTTTTCATTCCCTCCTGAACGGCTACCCTTCCGATTTCCATTGAACCCGCGCGCTTGATAATAAGTTTTCTGATTTCATCAGAAATCGGCATTAGTTCAATAATTGCAACACGACCGGCGTAACCTGTATTTTTGCAACGGTCACAACCCCGTCCTTTATAAAGCTGAACACCTTCGAACAGCTTCGGGTCAATTTTCAAATCTTCAAACATCTTGGACGGATATGTTACAGGTTCCTTGCAAGCCTTGCAGATTCGTCTCATTAACCGTTGAGCGCAGGAGAGGATGACAGAAGATGAAATCAGGAACGGAGCAATTCCCATATCATCCAGACGGGCAATTGCGCCGGGGGCATCATTACAGTGCATAGTACTTAGAACCTGATGCCCAGTCAGGGCTGCCTCAACTGCAATTTCTGCAGTCTCTTGGTCGCGGATTTCCCCAATCATGATTATATCAGGGTCTTGACGCAGGATAGAACGCAGCGCAGATGCAAATGTTAACCCGATTTCCTTGCGAACCGGCACCTGATTGATCCCCGGAATCTGGAACTCCACAGGGTCTTCGACTGTTATTATGTTGTATTCAGGGCTGTTAAGCTCGTTTAGGGCTGAATAAAGCGTCGTTGTTTTTCCTGAACCGGTCGGACCTGTGACAAGTATGAGACCGTGTGGGGCGTCAATAGCAGCTTTGAACTTTTTGTAACTCTCAGGGTCAAGTCCAAGTTGGTCGAGACTGGCGGAAAGATTTGACTTATCCAGAACGCGAAGCACGCATTTTTCGCCATGGACAGTCGGCAGCGTTGAAACACGAAGGTCTATGTCGCGGCCACCTACCTTTACCCTCATTCTGCCATCCTGAGGTAACCTCCGCTCGGCAATGTCAAGATTCGCCATAATCTTAATTCTCGAAGTCAGCGCAATCTGCATGCTCTTTGGCGGAGGCGGCATATCCACAAGGACGCCATCAATCCTGTAGCGTAACCGCATCGTTTTCTCAAAAGGTTCAATATGAATGTCGCTTGCCCGATCGCGGATTGCCTGAACAAGGATAAGATTGGCGAGTTTTATTACCGGCGCTTCTTCGCCAGAGGCAATCAGTTCGTCGAGATTAACTTCATCCTGAGACGGTTTTTCGATAACAACATCTTCCAGCGCTTCTTCATCCTCCTGTTTGCGTCCCGCTTCTTCAATAATCTGCGACATTGAAGCCATCTGACCGCTTTCGATATTTTGAATTTTATCAACGATGGCTTTTTCAGGGGCTATAAGCGGCTGGATTTCAAGTTTTGTAATTCGCTTTATGTCGTCAATGGCAAGCACATTTAGCGGGTCTGCCATTGCAACATAAAGTTTATTCCCTATTCGCGAAACCGGAATAAGTTTATGATTCAGGGCTGTTTCTTTTGGGATTAAGGATACAATTTCCTGCGGAATCTGAATTCTGTGAAGATTTATCGGGGGAGTGCCTAAAACCCGCCCCATAGACACCGCAAGGTCAACCTCGTTAACAAGCCCCTTTTCAATTACAAGATTAAGAAATCGTTTGTTTTCTTTTTTCTGAAGTTCAATTAATTCTTCGACCTGCGCCTTCGTTAGCAGGCCGTCTTCGACCATAGCGTCAGCGATTCTCTCGCCAAATGATTTTACCTGCGCCATGTTTTTATATCCGGTAAACTTTACGGATTTGTTTCACTAAATCCTGCGGTGTAGTAATATACCATAAAATCCGGTATGGTGTTGCCGCCTTTAACTCTTCAAGGGCTTGTATATTAAAGGGATTTGTTGTCGCTACCATCACTGTCTTACTCATTCTGTCAAACGGAAGAACACACCATCTCATACAGATTTCCTTCGGAAAGGAGCGCGCCAGTTCAACATCAATGTCGTATTTATCAAGCGGGATAAACGCAAACCGGGTTTTTTCGCACAAAAGTTTTATCGTCTTTTCCACAGGGGCAATATTTCTTTCATGTAAAATCAGCAGAAACGGCTCAATTATCCTTTCAGGCGGATTTCTTAAATCCACTTTTTGCCAGCATAAATCAAAGTCTGTTGGTGAAATAATTTTTGAATCTACAAAAAGCCGATACATTTCGTCCCTGCCATCGTTTAATTCGACACGATCAACTGGCGCAGCAGCACGGACTTCTTTTGTGAAAAGGTCGGTATCCGTCGAGGATGGAATCCTTGCAAACCCGGCAGAAGCCTTCGATTCAATCTCTTCGAGCGCTTTCTTTACATCCGGGTCATCCGGATATTTCTGAAGTATGGTCTCGTATTCGAGGATTGCGGAAGATAATTGTCCTGATTTTAAATAGGCTTCTGCGATTTTTTTTGATGCGTTGAGGGCGTCGTCTTCCCGACCCAACTTAGAGTATGCCTCTTTAAGAATTTCCCATGACTGGAAATCATCAGGTTGCGCCTGAACGATGACCTCGAACATCTCAATCGTGGTCTTTAATTGTGCTTCTTCTTCTGGTGTCAGGATTCCAGCCATGACTTAAAACTGATATTTATATATCCCAAGCCCAATTTAAAAATTAAACCCTGTTTAATATTTAACAACAAAAACTGTCCGAAATCAATTTTGGTTTACCGGAAAATCCAGATTATCCCAACGCCGATCGCTATGAGAGATAAAATACCCATTGAGTATTTATAAAATCTGAATGTCGCATAGGCATATCTTTTTGAAAGTTCGCCAATCGCACCCGAAAAAACAACCATCGCGGCAATCGTCCCTATGCCGTATGAAAGAAGATATATTGCCGAGTGAATCTGACTTGGAAATGCAAGCGCTGGTAATATGCCCAGAAAATGCGAACTTCCAGCAAGGCCGTGCAGTGTTCCGATGGCGAATGCTGTATGTGTATGAACGTGGGGCTTTTCTTCATGATGATCTTTATCAAAATGCAGATGTAAATGACTATGCGAAGAACTATTATGTTCATGCGGATGTTCATGAACGTGAGCGTAATATGCCCTTCTGAAACCCCAAAGACCAATTCCAATTAAAATTATTCCGACAAACCTTTCAGCCCAGCCGGATAAAAGGTCTATCGGTAGAATTTCTCTAAGAAGGACGGATAATAACCCAATTACTATTACACCACTTGCATGACCAAATCCCCACCGTAAACCGATTTTCCACGCCCCAGTCTTTGTGTCTAATGCAAGAGGTGCAACTGCTGCCAAATGGTCTGGACCCGACACGACATGTATCGTTCCTGCCACCAGACCGCTTATTCCCGCTAATATCATTTATTTTCAGATAATTTCAGACAATTGGTTACCAATTCTACAATCCATAAATTTATAGTAAAGTAATAAAGAGTTTATTTTTGTTATCAACCTCAGCTTAAGCCAAGCATCATTCCTATTGAGCGCGTTAAGAAGGAAAGTGTCCATGCAAGCAAACCTAAATATAACCACTGAAAAATTGTCCATTTCCATGAATTTGTTTCACGGCGGACAACAACAATTGTTGAAGCGCATTGCAAGGCGCAAATATAAAAAACAATAAGCGTTATTCCGGTCAGGGGCGTAAAAAGTCTCGTTCCGTCACTACGTTTCTGGTCTTTGAAGGCGTTCGCCAGCGAAACAATATTGTTTTCCTCTTTATCGGCACCTACATTATAGATAATCGCCATCGTACTTACAAAGGTCTCCCTTGCGGCAAAACTTGAAATTATCCCGATACCGATTTTCCAATCAAATCCAAGTGGCGCTATAATCGGTTCAATCGCTCTGCCGAGCATTCCGGCAAAACTCCGGCTTAAACTTTCCACCGATGCAGCCTTTTTAATTTCCGTTAATTCATGAACGAGGGCTTTTGCGTTATCATTTGCCGGATGAGAAGTCTCAATATTTAACACAATTTCCTGTATTTTTTCCGGAGGGATATTTGTCCCCAAATATTTTTGAAGAACCTGCGCCTGTCTAGTTTCAAATTCTTTTTCGATATTTCCCTTTGGATAATTCATTAAAAACCAGAGAACAATATTGATTAACAGGATGATTGTACCCGCCTGTTTTAAAAAAACGACAGACCTGTCCCACATGTGGTGGAGGGTTGTCCAGATGGTGGGTTTTTTATACGGAGGTAATTCCATGAGAAGCATTGGAATTTCTCCCTTCAAGATTGTTTTTTTGAATATAAGAGCCATTATAAGGGCGAGCACAATTCCGGTTACGTATGCACCCATTAAAACAAGTCCCTGCAACCGGAGAAATCCTAAGACCTTAATATCCGGGATACACGCGCTTATAAGGACTGTATAAACCGGGAGTCTTGCGGAACAACTCATCAAAGGGGCTATTAATATTGTTACAAGCCTGTCTTTATAACTTTCTATTGTCCGGGCTGCCATTATTCCGGGAATTGCACAGGCAAATGAGCTCAAAAGCGGAATAAACGCCTTGCCGTGCAGTCCCACCTTTCCCATTATCCTATCCATGATAAACGCTGCGCGGGACATGTAACCTGTATCTTCGAGAAGGCTAAGAAATAAGAAAAGCAGTAAAATCTGCGGCAGAAACACCACCACAGCACCAACACCGGCAATAACACCGTCTGTTATTAAATTTGTCAATGCCCCCGGAGGCATTGTTGAAGAGATATATTGTCCGAACTGTTCAATTACAGACCCAAGGAATTCCATCGGGATTTTCGCAAGCCTGAAAATGCTCTGAAACATTACGAGCATTATTCCAAAGAAAATTACTATCCCCCAGACTCTATGAGTTATGATTCTGTCCAGTTTGTCGCTGAAAGTCTCTTCAATGTGAGGCAGTTGCGTTACGGAATCGGCGTAAATTTTCGATATTACTTCATATCGTCCTTCAATCGGGTCGGTCTTCCAATCGCCTCCGCATGATTCAATCCGCTTGCGGGCCTCATGAACTGCCCTGACGATTTCTTCCGGATAAAACTCGCCGGGTCTACCAAGAGCGGCATCATCAGTCAGGAGCAAAAGGGCTTCGGCTTCCGGATTCAGGCATTTTTCTGAAGACAACGATTCAAGCAGTTGCGCTATTTTTTGAATTTCAATCCGGTAAAAATCCGGCATTTTCCAAAATAGTTCCCTATTACCAGTTTTCGTTTGTAGCTTGCTAACAGATTGGTTTACAGCATCATAATCTTTTGTTTGTGGTTTATTTTCAGATTTGGAGACAATTTCAATGATTGCCTGTTGTAAAGCGGTAATTCCTTCTTTTTTGGAAGCGACCATTGGGATGACCGGTGCGTTCAGAGAGCGGGATAGTTTTTCAATATTAACAATCTGACCATTTTGAGCTGCCACATCCATCATGTTTAACGCAATAATGACCGGATAGCCGAGTTCTATAACCTGCGTGGCATAATAGAGGTTTCTCTGGAGGTTTGAGGCATCCACAATTACAACAACAACTGACGGGGATGGAACATCCGGTATCCGGTTCAGAAGAACATCCCTTGCAACCTGTTCATCAAGGGATTTTGGGGATAAACTGTATGTTCCCGGAAGGTCGAGGATTATGATTTGTTTATCATGCGGCGAGCCTTTTAATTTGCCCTCTTTTCTTTCGACAGTAACACCGGGGTAATTTCCGACCTTCGCACGCAACCCGGTAAGGGCATTAAAAACAGTGGTTTTTCCGGAATTTGGATTTCCTGTAAGCGCTACTAAAAATGTTTTCTGTCCCGTAATTATAGATTTTCGTCCGTCCATCTAATGCCCACAAAAATTAATTTAAAAATTATAAAATCTTAAATGAATTTCTAATCTGATTTTTATAAATCCCGTTAGTTACTTTTGCGTCTGCACTTCGGGAAGAGCCACGAGGATGCGTTCTGCTTCATGGCGCGGGATTGTGAGGCGGTAACCTCTGACCTTAATTTCCACAGGGTCGCCAAGCGGGGCAAATCTGATTAATTCAATCTGTGTACCCACAAGAAGTCCTAATTCATATAGCCGCTCACGGGTCTCCGGTGGCAGGTCTATGGAAGCAATTACCATTCTACTTCCCACCGTCATCCGGGTTAACGGTATGCCAACCGCTGTCATTGTTTAATTATTTTTGCTTGTTTTGGGCTTTTTAACTAATTCGTTGATTTTGAATCGTCAGATTTCGGATGTGAAATCGGTTCAACCAGAATCGAATCTGCAAGTTCATTGCTTAAACCAAGTCGCATATTGCAAATCTGACAGATAAGATTTGATTCCTTTAACAATAAACGAACCTGCTGTTCCTCGCACAATCCCATCTCACGCAATCTCTGGCACATCTCCGGGCAAGCCAGTAATTGTTTTATTTTAACCACAGTGCCTTCCTTAACCTTGCTTAATGGACATAATCCGTCCTTCAAAGAACCTTCGCCTTGCGAATGTTCCCTGCACTGCCGTCTGCCCCATCTGAATCTGTGCCTGAATCTAATCACCTTGAACAAAACTACCAGATTATTTATAATTTTCAAATGTATTCTTGGATATTTAAGAATTGCAATTTGACTTAAGTCATGTTTAAGTTTTTTCTATTCTGAACCAAAATTCAGAACCGTTTAAAAAAGAAAGAGGGCGAAGATGAATAAAAAACCGGAATATACGGTCTATAAGCCCTCTTAATTCTATGGAAGGTATAGGAATCCACAGACCGCGAAATGTAGATTGGAAGAGGGCGGCGGGGCTTTTGTATGGTGATTGGGGTACAAGCAAAGCCTATGTAACAGGATTTGCATTCAGCGCAAGCGCTTTTGCCCTCGGTTATCATTCATATCCGATAATCCTTGCTGTTTTATTTCTAACTGCCTGTGTTGCATACAACTACATAATTATTTGCAAATACTTTCCGGACGGCGGCGGTGTCTATTCAGCGGCTAAACAGCAAAGCCGGATCCTTGCTGTAATCGGGGCATTGCTCCTGATAGCAAACTTTACCGTTACAGCTGCCATGAGTTGCTGGGCAGCCATGCTTTATTTTGGGGTCCCAAAGGAGTATGTCCAGACCGCTACAATCGGAATGATTTTGTTGATTGGAATTCTAAACTATTTCGGACCTAAACACACCGGCAGCGTGGCAGTTTCTTTAGCATTGCCAATGGTGATTGTCGTTTTTTTTATTATCTTTTTGAGCCTCCCGTATTTAACTACTCAGAATCTCGAACCGTTGAAGCCGGGATTCAAGGTCAACTGGCTTGCATTTACAAGTCTTATACTTGCGCTGAGTGGCGTTGAGGCTATTGCGAATCTAACCGGTGTGATGAAACTCGATCCGGACGCCACCCCGGATAAACCCAAGGTCAGTAAAACGGCAACCAAGGCAATCTTAGTCGTTGCCGTTGAATGCGTTTTAGGCACAGCATTGCTTGCACTTGCGATGTTTTCACTTCCTAAGGAACTTGAACCACTTCTTAGAGAACGTTGGGAAGACATGGTTCGCCTGCTTGCCGAACAGTATGGAACAATTGCAATCGGTCCATGGTTTGGCAAAATTTTCGGTCTTATAACCGGTGTAATTGTCGGGCTTCTACTCTTAAGCGCAGTCAATACAGCCATTGGGGCGTTAATCGGATTACTTTATATGCTCGGCCGGGATGATGAACTTCCTCGTACCTTTATTAAAGTTAACTCTTTTGGCGTTCCTCTTTATTCTCTGATAGTGGCCACAGTATTACCGATCTCTGTCGCTGCTATTTCTTCAGACCTTGAAACGCTGATGGGGCTTTATGCGATCGGCGTCGTCGGGGCAATCACGGTAAATGTTGGCTCATGCACATTTAACAGAAGTTTGCCAATTAAATGGTATGAAAGGATAGTGATGGGGCTTACTTTTATAGTTCTATTTGCAATTGAACTTACGATTGCAAAAACCCGTCATGACGCCCTGTTTTTTGCAGTTTGTATTGTTGGGACTGGTCTTGCCTTACGTAGTTATAATCAGCGACTTCGGGGATACCGCACTGTCATGGTCAAGGAAACCACTGCAGCCCAGATTGCCCCAGAAGAAGTGCCAAGTTTCAAATTAACACTACAGCCGTGCCAAACAATTATGGTCGCTGTGCGGGGAATTACTCCTGTAATTGAATTTGCTATCGAAGAGGCTAAACTAAGAAAGGCGAGGTTGTTTGTCATTTATATTAAAGAACTTGTTGTTGCGCCAATGGGCGAATCAGATTTAAACGGGAAAAAAAGCTGGAGAGACGACCCTGAGGCGTCAAAAATAATGTTCCATGCCCTTCGTTTAGGAGAGATAGAGAATGTTGAAATATTACCTCTTTATGCTATAGGCTATGATCCTGCCAGTATAATTGTTGATGTTGCTGCGACGTATGGAATTGACCTTCTTATCCTCGGAAGTCCGGGACGTTCGACCCTGCTTAAAATCCTTCACGGAAATGTTGTTCAGAAAGTTGCCCAGAACCTCCCTGACAACATAAGGTTAATTATTTATGGATAGTTTTTAATCACCGACTAATTCTCGGACGGAACAATACGGTAAAATCTTTGTCTGTTTTTCTCCGGCGGAGTCATATCAACAACAGTCGTAATCACGGCAGTGGCGGTTTTTTCATTCAATACCTGCCACTCTACAAGGTCGTCGGAAACCATGACCCTGTATTTTCGTCCGATATCGGTATCGAAGTTTAGTATTGTCCCCACGCCCTTAATGAAGGACGGTGGGGCTACGAAAGCAGGCGGTTTAACAGGCTGTCCGGGCGTCCATTTATCGCTGACGACTACCCGAACTTTGGGTTCGAGAATTCCGCCACCCTCATTTTTAACAGAAATTACCCATAAACCGCCGTTAGTAAGGAATGGGAAATTATTTGTGGTAACAACAATCTGTTTGTCACTTGAATCAGTGGTTGAGGTTGAGAAAATATATTCTATCTGAGGCGTCCCGCTTTTGCTCATCCACTGAGACGATTCATTAGCACCTGCGTAACCAATCTTCATAGAAGCGCCACCGTTCAAGCCCAATAGTTCAAATGAAGCGGCTACTGTTCCTGCAGGGATTGTAACAATATGATTAATAGAGCCATTCCACATAACACCTGAGGATGATATTACGTTTAGCTGCAGAGGAGCCGGCGTTGGAATATCCCAGTCAATCTGTATTGTATATGTATTTGTCGGTGTTGCGGCTGATGTAGAGTAAACCGCAAGGTAATATCTCTGCCCAGTAACGAGAGCAGGTACCGAATTTGTATCCAGAATGAACACGCCGTTTGTTACGCCTGTCATAAGTATAACATTACCGGGTCTGCCGGGTAACGGAAGCTCGGTTTGGTTAAACACAACTGTAACCGGCGCGTCTGCATTGAGGATTGAGTTTGTTGTACTTAGAATGCCGAGTGGCGCATCCACAGCAAAGTAATGGACATTGTTCGTGTAAAGCGTTCCGGTATAAGGCTGGTGGTTTGTGAGGGTAATAATTCCATAGTTTGTATTCACAAAACCAAGTTGCAAACGCCAGCTGATTAAATGACCATTCGTCAGAACCTGCCCAACTCGGTTATCCCAGATTTCAAGTCGCCACAGACCATAAGAGTTTTGTCCATACAAGGCGCTGAGCGGTTCCTCAGGTAGGTAATAAACACTATCGCTGATATCAAACAGGTAGAACGAGTCAAACAATAGTCCCATAGGACTGCCTTCAATCTCTATAACAGAATTATCGTTTGTGGCTGTAAAGGTTAAGAAATTGGTCGCCCACCCCTGACCATACATTACGTGGTTCGTCAAAAGCGCGCCATCAAGATAGATTGAAGCCGATGGCATACAGGAGTATGGAGAACATTTGCTCTTCCCCTGCGAACCGATGTCGTAAATACATTTAATCTCCGCGCCTGAAAGCGCTCGTTTATAAACTGCAATTTCGTCAATCAACCCGCTGAATGGCTGATTTAATATTGTCCCTGCATGGTTGCCAATTGCCACGCCCGGTTCGCTGTTTATATCAAGATTCGCGAATGGACGAATCGCAGTATATCCAACTGCCGCCTCATTGCCATCAATATAGAGTCTTACTGAGCTATCGCTGTCGCACAAAACCGCTGCAAAGTGGTGCCAGCCATTGCTTATCGGAGCGCTAATTGCATACGTGTTATTGGAGGCATCAGTAATTTGGAAATAAATACCGTTCGTCCCATCGGTCGCCACAAGATACGGGTCTAATCCCGGTCGGTTATCGCCCCGGAAGAATATAATTCCACCGTCGTTTGTCAATATATTTACCCAGCCTTCAATGGTGAATGAATTTGTAAATGATAGAGTCGGGCTATCTGGAATTAAGATTCTGTCGGCGTTTGTACCGCCTCTGAAATTAAATGCCTCACCAACCTGTCCCGCGCCAACAACCGTTGCGCCAAATGTCAGTACCCCATTATTTAAACCAAAGGCATCAACAGCCTGATTCCCAAGTGTTATTCCTGACCACCAGCTCACAATCCCCGGGTCTCGTGTTATATAAACCATCCTGTATGTGTGCCCGCCCACAGTCGGCAGGGTTCGTCTGATTACACCGTTGCCAAGCGCGAGGAAGCTTGTCCCGGAAACGGCAATATTAGTATCTGTAACAACTGCAACCTGATTCGAGACAACCTCCCAGCCGTCAATCACACTCCCCTGCGGATAATCCACCCAGAACTGGTTGGTCGGTTGAGGCAGGGTATTTGTCTCAAATCCACCGAGAAAACTTTGCTCCATCGTTACAAAATTCGTCTTTGTGAAAGGCGGTGGGGCAAACTTTATCGGAACCTTTGCGAGATTCGTGTTTTCCGTAAAGGTAGTATATACGATTTGACCGCTCAGTATGGTCGCAACATATTGCCACAGCGTGCCACCGTTGCTGTTGTTGCCTTCGTTGATAACAATTTCAATGTTTGTTGAAAGACCCGGACCGAAACTTACCAGCACCGAGTTGCTACCGGCAACAAGCCCGCTGTCGTACAACAGATTGCCATCGTAATAAATCCGCAGGGTATCAGGTATCGTGTAAAAATCATAATCAATCCGCACAAAGCCCATATTAGTAGCGGTGCCAATAATATTTCTGTCTTCTGCCGGACCGCCGCTTGAACTTCGCGGAACAATATTTGTTGTAAACTGCCCGATACCATAGTTTGCGTTGGTAGGACCACCGCGGTTTTCAGCAAGCAACACGCGTGTCCCCTGTGGACTTATCAGATGCAAAACAAGGTCTGATGAACGCGGATGGTCAATTATCACACCGACCTGCACATCGGCAATCTGTCGCGAGATAGGGACAAATATGCCTGTATTGGTTGTCGCATCATCAAAGAAGGTCAAATTATCAAATGCGCCAAAGTCTGTCAGAGGCGTTTTACAATTCGGGTCAAAATCGAAGTAGATCCTTAGATTGAAATTGACCGCATTCCCTGTGTCTGGATTGTAGATTCCTACAATATACTGACCCGGCGATAATGGCGGACTATCCCAGATACTCAGTTGTAATTCTCCGCCATTGGCAGGTATAGAAGCCGAAATGTCATAGAGGTTCGTTGTCGGGAAATCTCCGGCACGGATAAAGATAAATAACGGTCCATTATTGTTCCCGACCACAACATGCATATTTGTTGCGCATACAGGAACATTTACAGGATAGAATCGCAACCTCCCAGGCAGAACCGTCTGGTCAACATAGACAAGATTATTCATATTGGTGTCCGAAGGTTCGATTCTTATGGTGAGTGACTGAACCATTCCCGTGTGCCACCATGCGCTATCAATAGCAGTAAGCTGCCAAGCGCCAACTGCATCGTCGCCCACAAAATCACGCAAGGAACCGGGGCCATCCGGATGCTGGCTGCCTGGGATATCCCCCTCGTCGTTGTCCTCATAAATCCACATCAATGTTACCGGCGACGGCGGCGGAAGTTGAGATTCAAAACTGTGGTTGTTTAATACGACGTAATTATCACCATGACTCAGGTTTTCAAGCACATCGCCCGGGTTTTCATGTACAAGAATATTCGTAACCACGAGCCTTCGGATTATTACGGATTGCGGCATCACTGCAAAGCCAAGCCCGGCGCCCGGTTGATCTGCTGTTCCGTCTGGAATCGCACAGGACATTGAGAGAATGTAATTGCCCTGTTGATCTGTATTATAGAACGGATTGTCGCTTGAATTAACATAAAGTCCAAACTCGGCTCCTTGCTGGTCTTCGCTCTTAACGCCGATGTAATAAACTTCTCCGGAGTCTACAACTGCATTTGTAACAATCACCGCTTCGGTGCCACCCCGTTTTACAGATTTAAAGGTCTCGTTCCAAATAACATTTGCGTCAAGATTCGTCAACGCCGGGTTCTTCGAAACATAGAGGTCAATATCTGCATCAGTTGCCCTTGGACGGGAGATGTTTGGCGGGATGAATGTAATGAACATTATGTTTGAACCGACATTATTGGTCATATAGGTCAGGTTTGTCCCAACCATCATACTCGTAATTACGGGGGCGTTCGTGAATACGTAAAAATTCCACTGATTTGTCATTCCGTTTGTATAAACGAGAAGCGGCGAATTTGCTCCTACTCGTTCCCGAACCATAGCAACGCCGTTTGTAACAGATTTTATGAATGGCGTCGGATCCATCGTGATTTGGGGCGGTGATGAAGGCGGTGGATTTACCGACAGGCTGCCACCTTCATCCACGGATATGACGAGCGCGTAATCCTGAGCAATTCCGTCAGGGTGCGCTGTAACCGCATTTACGTTAACACGCCTTCCGACGACAGAGACAGAAAACTGCGCAGCATTTGTGTTCAGTTTTATAAATACATTCTCCACATTGTTTACGTAATCGTATTCAAGGACTGCATTTGTGGAGTTTGTCGTAAAGACGTAAGGCACTGAATAAATACCGGCTTGCTCAAAATTGTTCCCCACATAAACTTCGCCAGTGGCAAGGTTCGTCACTACGAGGTCGAGGTCGTTTACAAGCTTTAACCCAGCAGCAGGATTCCCTGGCGGGTCTGTCCATACGAGTGTTATCCTTAATGCAGTCTCTTTATTTGTTGCCGGAGATGCACTTACAAGTCGTGTATGTGTCATGCCTGTAACAATTGCATTTGTAGGATCCTGATCAAACATCTGGATTGTCCATGAGGATTCAGAACCGGGCGTCATTGAAGCGCGCGCGGAATTCGTCAGATTAATTAACCCCCAACCCTGATGGTTCACATAATTTTTAACAGCATAATCGTAATTTGGTCCTAACCGCCGGGCGCCGTTTATCAGAAGCGCCTTCATCATCGCAGGACTGTTCGTATGACCACGTTGCGTATAAAATTCTTCGAGAAGCGCAAGAACGCCTGACACAACGCCTGCGGACATGCTTGTCCCGGTTTCAAATCTGTACCATGGACCAAGTTCTGAATTTAAGTTTGAAACCACCTGATTCATCGCACCTGATTGATCGTTCAAAGCAATAATTATCCGCAGGTCGTAACTAACAGTCATCTGACTACTGTTAATTACATCAACCAACCAGTTCCCTTCGGCGGGATTGTCAATCGTCGCTATATTATTGCCCCGGAAGGTTGTTGCGTTTGTACCCTGATCGGCTTCAATTGCAAGGGTCGGGAACGGATCGGGACTCGATGGATTTGATGTAATCTGAATGATTAAAACATCGGCATTCTGCGGAACATATACAGTGTGAGTGTTTGTCCCGAGCGGCTGAACATATAGATTCCTGATGTAATTGGCAAAACTGCTCGTGTTATTTGTTGGTTCCTGATATTGCTGGGAACGAGTAGATATTACAAATGTTCCCGGTGCCACAACATCGGGTTTGAAACGCCCGAAAATCCCTTCATTAGCCACTCCAACATTCCCCCTGCCTGAATAAGCAGCAACCTGATCATCGCTATCGGTCATAGCAACAAAAGGGGCGTTGGTCTCAGTACCAATTACTACTTGATTTGTGATTTTCCTTGCAGATTCAATAGCGCCGACAGTGATTACGTTTTTTGCAGTTGCAGGTGCGGTAATCGTATTCGGACTGCCACCTGCCCCATAAGGATCTCCGGAACCCCTATTTCCTGCTGCAAATACATAAATTAATCCCTGCATGCCCGGCTCTTCAGGAAGCGAATCACGCACAGCCATATCAAAACTTGCCGCCGACAGGCTATATGTGAAATCTCCAATGTAAAACCAACTGTTATTAGATATCCTTGCGTTTGTTCTTGCCGCACCTCTTTGCATGACCTCATCCGTAGTCAAAGGTCCAACCACAGGATTTGCCCCCATAACGAACAGCCGCGCTCCGGGTGCCATTCCCCTGAAGTTTGAATTTGTGGGAGAACCGGGCGCGCTTTTAACCGTGTAGGACATTGTCCCATCGCCGGCTATTGTCCCAGCAACATGTGTCCCGTGACCATCACGATCAGTCAAAAGTCCAGGGTTCTGTGCCGTTACCCTTCCGGCAAGGTCAGGATGACTTGCGTCAACACCAGTATCATTAATATTAACAAGAACATTTGAGCCAGTCAGACCAAGCGGATTTGCCTGATTCGTGAGACTGAATGAAGCACCAACCAAAACCCTCGATCTGTCATTTGCAGTGGCGCGCAAATGCACCTTTTCGACAATCTGAACAAAATCCGATCTTGCAATATCGGTCAGGACGTTAATTCCCGCTTCGATTGTAAATTGCGGTCCAAAAGGATTTTTCTGTTCCGCAATTATCTGGGCGCCGAGATTTTCAAGGCTTTTCCTTAATTCATCCCGTTCGCCTTCGTAGCCAAGGACGTGCATCTTCAGTGAATCTGTTTCTGCCGACCCCTTATTTATAACGTCCAGCAACTCGGAAGACAGTTTGAAATATGGCTCGTATGCTACAACAGCCTGAACGCCGGGAATCCGGGCAAGAACCGCGGGGTCGTCCGATTTTGACCTCACAAGATAACTGTTGTTTGGTATGTAAGAAATGATAGTTCCACCAGCCATCTTAATACCATTGCGTATGACATCATTAATATTTCCGCGCGCCTGAACAATGAATGTTCGTGTTTTATCAGCCCGTAAAGTTGATGGTATCGGTAGCGGTTTGCCTGCTGTTGTATCAATTAGCGCATTTTGTAAAATGATTGCGTTCGGGCTTTTTAATAATTCATCCAGCCGTTTATCGGTATTTCTAAGGCGATACGGATACAATTTTTCCTCCATTGCAAGAAGCTCTGGATTTTCCTGCTGTTTTTGCTTTTCATTTATCTGCTCCAGCGAATTTGTAAGCGGTTTATTGACGTTCGATGTGGACGTAGTTGAATCCGACGGCGGCTGATTCAATGGTTTTACTCTGCGGTTTTCATCCCACTCGCCAAGCCGCCAGAAAACCGCGCTTGCTATCAGCAATAGGACACTTATCAGCGCCCATAATCTCGGATTATTTCGCATATCCGGTTCTCCTCATACTTAAATATCTTTCAGTTTTTAATCCGGAGCAAATGGTTCTTTAACTTTGCTCCTGTTTCAATAATTAAGATAAATCATTCAGGCGGCAGAATCGTAAAAGACTCGGTGACTACACGCGGAATTATAACATTTGCGTTTGTTGTCAAATTTTCCACGCGAACCACCGCTCTGATTGCAGATTCGCCGACCACCTGATAGTTGGTGCAAAGCTGGAACAACCCACCTGCGCCAAAGGTAATCGAGCGTGGCGCAGGTCTCAGACTCTGCCCGTATGCGTAAATCAAAAACCGTGGCTCGCCAACTTTCAGCAAAGAAAGAATCTGCATAGGGATTCGTTCGAGTGCAGCATCGCATGCCAACTGTGATGGATCTGTTGGCGACGTTACGGGCAGAAACGGTGAACGCGTCGTTAATTCAGGCACTTCCAGAATTTCCCATAGATTTGTAAATCTTTGAGCAAACTTATTGTTTCTTACGTTATTTATAGCATTCACAATAGTCTGAATTTCGGGCGAAGCAGGATCAATTACCAAATCGTTATACTTTGGTATTTCCCCAGGCTGGATAGTTGAATTTGTATCCGGCTGAACAACAATTACACCGCCGAGAACAGCCGCCCATGGGGCAATGTTCGTCTGGTTGATTGAGAGAAGTCCGCGTGTTGCATTTGGATGCGTCGCGGTAATGAATATATCAACAAGTTTCCAGTCGTTCGTCGGGTGCGTTAATCTTGAGCCCGGATACCCAGACCACCTGACCCACGTAAAATCATCAACCTCATTTCCACGTCCTTCGCTGCGCAGATAAATTGTCTGCCACGGTGTCCCTCTATGAACCCTGCCAATCCACCCAATTGTCGGGAATTCATCCATCGGGAAATCCCAGTCATCAGAACTCCATATAAGCGGGTCTTTAAGCCGTCTGTCATAAGCGGTTTCATCGTTCACATCGCTGTAGTGCGGATTTCCACCCCATGGACGATATGCATAGTTGGTTAATCCTAAATTACTGTTTGTGGGAATCTGGGCGCCAATCACCGGAGACACTGCCTGCCAGTAATTCGATACATATAAATGCGATGGCAAATAATGAACCAGCGGATCGTTTACCTGCCATGTCGTGAACCGATAGACTTTACGCATCGGTGTAAACGGCGCTTGGAAAATTGGGACATTTGTGCTGAATGACCCGTTCGGGTTATAAACCGGCGGTTCGCCTAATCTTACACAAAAAGTGTCAATCGCAGTCTCTTTATTATTTCCCCAAGGATTAGGTCCATAACTGTTCCAGTTTGCAGGTAATCTTCCCATGGACGCCAGAATTTGGTTATACACACCGCGGGTCGGAGAGTTCGTATTGGCTTGATCAATCCGGTTAGTATCCCAGAACATTGAATCGTTCACCCCTGCGTCTGTTATGCTTATGGTTCCGGGTCTTGTCATCAATTCATAAGAAAGATTCACAAACGACCCCAGTCCATCCATGCACACTAAATCAACCACACGGTTTGCCGAGGTATCAACCATATAACAGAAAATGCGGTTCGAGACGGTCATATACCACTGCGGAATGTTGAAACCAAGACCGGTATCGAATCCCGGATTGGGATTTATATTCAGGAACCTTGGCGGATTATTGAAGAATATGGAATTGGTCATAATTAACAGATTGTTATTTGGTGTTAACTTATATGTTCCGCCTGCCCATGTGTTTGCCGGAATTGGATAAGGACCAAAATTTGTCCCGAATACATTTGAAAACAATATCGCGCCATACTCATTAGTTAAAACTACTGTCGAAGAACATGCTATAAACAGCCGTAAATCGCGTGGGAAAGGACGGCTGTAAGAATTCCAGAACTCAAGCCCGAACGAATTTGAAATCCCGACTATATACATTTGGTTTGTTGTAAATGAACGCGGCGTTGTTGATTGCTTTATAAAGGCAAGTTTCCGTTCGACCTGAACATAAGTCTTGACGGTAAATTCATTAAAGTTCGGATACCCTTTTCGCGCACCGATGATCGGTGGAACATTATAAATAAGCACATTGGTGGCAATTGTCCCTGATAACAAACTCTTTAACTTTGGGTCGGTTGCAGAGTAGATATTTGTGCCAACAGCATTTATGAACGAATCATCTGTTTCAACCTTATAGCCCGCAATCGCCGGACAGTTAAAGTTCGTATCATAAGTGAATACCGGTCTGAAAATAGTCGGATACGGCGCGTCATAAACCCCGCCGTTCCAGTTGGCATCAAATAAATTCGCCGCAACCTGCAGAAACCGATGAATTTCAGGCGTGTAAAAGATTACCGGAATGTATGTAACATTTGTAACCACATAATTTGTCTGATATCCAAGCGCCGCATTGATTTCTGCCAGTTGATTTGAAAGCATTGCATTGGCAACATTTGTGAAAAACATCAGGGAATACTCCGGAGTTGAACGCCACGATATAAAATTCGTGTAGTATATTCCATATTGCGGCGCATGAATGTAATTCAAATGAATTTTATTCGTATCCGGCAGTGGTATGGAGTCTGTGGAAAGTTGAGTAATCATCCTGTAAAAGGTTTTTCTGTCAAATTCGTTTGT